>Ga0315315_10003176_pt1 | contig 15069 bp, 14 predicted proteins | sample M140m3416metaG_FD_203699 | JGI IMG/M metagenome (GOLD analysis project Ga0315315, IMG submission 203699) | Ammonia-oxidizing marine archaeal communities from Monterey Bay, California, United States - M1 40m 3416 | ecosystem: Environmental > Aquatic > Marine > Intertidal zone | place: USA...
TTAACTAGTAATGATTATATATTTCATTTAGATTTTGATACTGTTTATAATCCTAAAGTGATTAAACGTAAACTTGATTTTTTGAAAAGAAATAAAATTGAATGTACTTATTGTAAATCTATGTTAGCATATGATATATATGGAAAACAGTTATATAAAGTAGATAATAATGCTATTGGATATGAATCTACATTATTCCATACAAAAGAGTATTGGAATAAAGGGGGATTTAAGTGGGAAGATATAAATTCTGAAGCTTTTTCTTTTTATTATGGAAAGGGTTTAGATAGACCAATGGATAATTATTATGATACTATTAAGTTATTAAGTATTCATAATTATAATTTATATAAGCCAATAAAGATTACATTAGAAAATATAGAAATAAAAATACCTGAAATTGTGAATACTTTAAATGTGGATTCGCATCCAGTTCAAGGTATATTATGTGATATATTTAATAATCAAACAATTGAAGTATTGGGGATAGATTCTGAAATAATGGATATAATTAAGAGTAATGGCTGGAATATGGAAAATATAAAGATAGATGGGAAAGTTCGTGAAAAGAATTTAATAAAGGAAATTAAAGGATTTAACAAAAAGTTTCATTTATGTTTTATTAATACAAAAAATCCTATATGGAGTATTTTTAAGAAATGTAAGTTTGATTGTATAGTTTTAGAATCTGATAAAGATCGTGAACAAATGGATGGAATATTAAAGCAAAATAATTATTTATTTTTTGAAAATATATATATTCATTCAGAATATTTAAAAAATACTAATTAATACGAATATTCAAAATTTTTATCTAAATATAAAGTATAAAAATGGTTCAAAAAGTTGTCGAAAGTGTTACTGGTTTATTTAACGAAAAACTCGTTCAAATTGCTTTAGTTGGAGGCGTCCTTTTCTACGTCGTTGCTAATTCTGCTACATTCAAATTTGTTGAAGAACTTCTCCAAAAAATCGGAGGTGTTGTTGGTCTTTCCTTCAAATTACAGGGAACTAACCTCTTAATCTTCCACTCTCTCGTATTCGCGGTCCTCCTTGGTCTATGCGTTAAGTTCATTTTCGAACCTATGATGTCTGTTCTTAGAGCTTAAATTTAATTTATCTAATTCTTTTCTAAATTATTTAAGAAAATATAATGTATTAATTTATTATAAAGATGAATACATTAGTTGAAAAAATTAATTCAAATCGTAAAATCCTTTTAAATTTAAATGAAAATGAAGTTATTACAGCCGGAAGAGGAAAACTGATTGAACAGGATGATTATGTTCAAGTTGATAATATAGTTGATATTGAGTATGCGATATATCTTACATTTACAAATTTATTTTTATTAACAAATAATTCTACATATATTGAATGTGATCGAATCTTAAAAGATATTGATCAATGCATTGATAATATCTATAACAATATTAATCTAAGTAAATTAATTGATGATGAAGATTCTTTTAAGGAAATGATTAATTACATCGATGAAGAATATTTCTCATTAAAAAGTAAATTATTTCATGGTAGTCCCTTCTTTACATTATTCACTAAAATATATATGATTACCGATATAGCTAAAGAAATTTTTAAAGAAAATAATGTTTATATTAATAAAATGATGGGTATATATAGAGATCAATTAGAAGGTAAACATTATGATATTAGTGATAGTGATAGTGATAGTGGTAATGAAAGTGATATAGATAGAGATGGAGATACTAAAGATACTGGTGAGGATAATCCTAATTTAATATATGATAAAGAGGAATGATTTAAAATATATATTTTATTAAATTTGATTTAAAATTTTATTAATAATAGTAAATTAATAAAAATGAGTCTAAATATTATTTTTAATCGAGATAATAAGAATAATATTGGTATTGATGGAGGATTAATATATCATATAAAAGATGATTTAGATTGGTTTAAATCAACCACCATTGGACATATCGTTGTTATGGGATATAATACATGGGTAAGTCTTCCTAAAAAACCATTAAATAAAAGGATAAATATTGTTATAAGTAATAATCATTATGATGAATTAATAAGTCAAGATAAAAGACCCGACATTGTTTATAGATCTTTTTCCGAGTTTATGGATAAACATAGATCATGTAATCATACTTTAGATAGAAGCACATGGTCAGAATATATGAAAGATGATCCTGAAACTTTTATAATCGGAGGAGCTTCTTTATATGAAGAAGCATATAAAGTTGGAGTTGATTTCATATATGAAACTCAATGTGAACCTTCATTTAATATAACTAATCATTGGCACCATACATTAAATCCATCATTAGTAAAGTCTAATATAGTTATTGGAGGCGATTATGTTAAAATTTTTAATAAACCTTGTCATGGTAAAGCTAGAATATATACAAATCAAAATCCTTCAGAAAAACATGAGAGGAGTTCGGTTATGATAGATTATTCATTTAATATTTATCAAAATAAATTAACAGTAAATGAGGGAGAACAAGAATATTTAAGATTATTGAATAGTGTATATTGTAATGGTACTAAACGAGATACACGTAATTCTCAAGTTATTTCTAGTTTTGGAGAGAAAATGTCATTTGATTTAAGGGAGGGGTTTCCATTACTGACAACTAAGAAAATGGGATGGAAAACTATATTACGAGAATTATTATGGTTCATTAGTGGTTCTACAAATAATAAAGAACTCCAAAAAAAGAATGTTCATATTTGGGATGGAAATTCTTCTAAAGAGTATATGGATAGTCGCGGATTAGATTATGATGAAGGTGATTTGGGACCTATTTATGGATATCAATGGAGGAATTTTGGTGGTGACTACAATAGAAGTGAATCTATAGGTGTTGATCAATTACGATATATGATTGACCTTATTAAAAATGATCCAACAAGTAGGAGGATTATAATGTCTGCGTGGAACCCTCCTGATCTTGATAAAATGGCTTTACCACCATGTCATATTCTTTTTCAAATTTATGTTGATGGAGATTATATAGATGGACAAATGTATCAGAGATCAGGGGATATGTTTCTAGGGGTTCCATTTAATATAGCTTCATATTCATTCTTATTACATATTATTGGGAAGATAACAGATAAAATACCTCGATTTTTATATCATATATTAGGGGATTGTCATATATATTCAAATCATTATAATGAAGTTGAGACACAATTAAAGAGGCATACATATCTATTTCCTACATTAGAGATAAATGGAGATATTATTGATATAGATAATATTAATGAAAGTCAATTTAAGATAAATAATTATAATTCCCATCCTCCACTAAAAGCGGAAATGGTAGCATAAAAAAATATTATTTATAATAAATGAGCAAATGTAATTGTGGAGCAAATAGTATCGAGAGAAAAAATGAACCTGAAGATGAAGGTAAAGATAAAGAAGAAAAAGGTATGTTAGACAATATCCATTATATATTAATCGCTGGTATAATATTATTATTACTACTTATTAAATCAAAATGTTAACTTTTTATAGCATTTCGTGCTAATTTATCTGCCATTCTGTTTCCATATGAATGTTCATCATTATTGTTTGTATGTGCCTTAACATAATAAATTGTTATATTATTTATTTCAGTATAAAGATCATATGTCTTTTTTATTATATCTAGATTTTTCTTATTATCTAAAAGATTATTTTTAACCCATTTATTATACCATTCATCTAAAATAGATTTACAATATGAAGAATCTGTGTATAGTTGAATAGGTACTTTAATATTATTTGATATTAATAATTCAAGTGCTTTTTTTATAGCTAATAATTCGGCAATATTATTTGAATGATTATTAAGTATTAATTTTTCGCCGATATCATTTAATTTGATACTATTTTTTTCTGAAAAGTGAATACCTATTGATGAACGTGCTTTCGGAGTTCCATTATCCGGACAAGCACCATCAGTATAAACTAAAAATTTATCTTCATATTTTTCAATTTTAATATTATCCATAATTTTTATTGAAGCATTATATAAACCGGTATGTCGTTCTTTATACCATGTTTGAGAACATAACCATAATATATATTGTTTGTCTATATTATATATATATTCTATAGATTTACCTTTATATTTTCCGAATGTTATTTTTGTTTCCATTAATAGTAATTTAATAGTAAATTAATATTATTTTTTTAAATCAAATTTACAATACTCCGTCATAAAGTCTCAAAAAAAAATGTTAAATTAAATTATAAATATGAAGAATGTCAAAACTAAAAAAGACGATAAACAATCCCATGAAGAAAATATTTGGACGGATGAATGCGAAGCACTTTTAGCAGAATGGTCAGAAAAAGCTTCATGTTATCGATGGCTACATGGAAGATGTGAAAAAAGTTATCGTAAATGGTATTACTGCTTTTCAATTCCAGTTATTATTTTATCCACACTTACAGGAGCTGCAAATGTAGGTATGGATTCGTTTGTCCCAGCTGAAAGTAAGTCTATTGCTTCTGCTGCCGTTGGAGGTGTTAATATTTTTGCAGGTATTATATCAACATTACAAAATTTTTTAAAAGTTGCTGAATTGATGGAAGGACATAGAATAGCAGGGGTTTCCTGGGGTAAATTACAAAGAAATATAGCAATTGAATTAGCACTAGATCCATCCAGAAGAGTTATTCAAAGTGATTTCCTTAAATTATCAAGGGCAGAATATGATCGTTTAATTGAGGCGGGTCCTATTATTGATGACGGTATTATTAAACAATTTAATACAAAATTTGCTAATTATGAAGTATCTATTCCATCAATATGTAATGGTTTGGACAAATGTACTATTTATAAATTAGATGAAACTATTCAGATGAATAAACAAGATTTTACAGATGGGATTGAAGATTTAATTGTCGATGAAGAAAAAATATCTGTGGATGATCAAAAACTTAATATTATAAAAATTGATAAAGTAAATAATTCATCAAATAGCGAAGATATTACTATGATGCCCAATTTAAAAAATAATGAAGAAGAAGAAGTTAAAGAAGAAGTTAAAGAAGAAGTTAAAGAAGAAGTTAAAGAAGAAGTTAAAGAAGAAGTTAAAGAAGAAGTTAAAGAAGTTAAAGAAGAAGTTAAAGAAGAAGTTAAAGAAGGTGGAGAAGAAGGTGGAGAAGAAGTAACATGTACATGTAAAGATAAAAATGAAAAAGAGTCTAATAAAGTAGTTGAAGAAGAAGAAGAAGCGGTTGAGGAAATCATTGAAAAAGTAGAAAGCGAAGAAAATAAACCGATTGATGATTTTTTATCAGGTATAGAAGAAAATAATGACAAATAAATTAACCTTTATCTTTTCAGTTTTATTAATATTTTTTTTATATTGTATAATATAAATGGGAAATGCTTGTTCAGGAGGAGGTGCTAATGCGAGTGGTTCAGAAGCTCAAATAGGAATTTCTGCTTCTGCTATAGAAGATATAAAAACTAGCGTAAAAAATACAATTGAAAAACATACAAATGTTGAAAATACTTTTATAAAAAGTGGTCAATCTATTATTGTAAAGCAAGTTGGAGAATTTAATGAAAATGCAAAAATGTATAATCGTCCAATAAAAAAGAAATTTTTAGGATTATTTGAATATGCTGATTGCGGTTATCAGTATGGGTGTGCTTATAGTATTAAACAAGATGCCGAAGTTAATATCTCAAGTTTTAACGAGTCTATTACAAATGAATCGGAACAAATTTATAATGATATTAAAACTTCTTTAGAAAAATCAACAGATATGGAATTAAGTGGTGGAAATAAAGGTTTAACAGCAATCGCCGCAGAAATGGATAAATCAGAAGAAGATATTAAAAAGAATTTAGAAAAAGTTTTAACTACTATTAAAACAAATCAAATTGAGGAAGATCAACAAATAGTTATTGAATATAGAACACCTGTTAAATGTGAAGATCCATGTGGGGATGATAAAGATAATCCTAGAGGGGCAGGTCCTAGAGGACCAATTTTAGAACAATCTGCTCAAATAGATATTATATCTGACCAATTAGTTACCGCAACACTCGAAACTATCAGTGAAAGAATGAGTGAAAAAGATTTAAAAGCAGCTACGGAAATTTCAGATTTTAGTCCCCAATGTATCATATCATTATTAATATGGGCCGGCGTTATTTTTGGTGTTGGTTTAGGATTATATATGCTCGCTAAAATGATTGGTGGAGGAGGTAAAGGTGGTAAAGGTGGTAAAGGTGGTCTAATGGGACAATTAGAACAAGCCCAGGGTATGATGGCGGATGCTCAAGCCGAAGCACCGGCTCCTATGTCTGGGAGAAAGAAAGTGAAGGTGAAGGGGGCTAGGCCTCGTGGCAAAGGGCCATAAATTTTTTAATCCTTAAACATTACTTTTTTAAATTATATATATATATTAATTATATATATATAATGACTACATTTATGGACTTCCTTGGTGGATTTATAATGGGGGAAGCATATTCCGATAAATCAGATGAAGATATGGCAGATCCAAAACAAATTATAAGGTCGGACACTATAGTTTCTTCTTCTCAAAATAAAGTATCAAAGTTAATACAAAAGTCAACGAGTCAAGTAAATCAAGATGTAACAATTGATCAAAAGATAACTGTCGATTGTGGATCGAAACCGTTTTCTGATCGACATTATGAATTAAAAGATGTTCAAAGAACATGGTGGGGTAAAAAAATTGAAGGGACAGGGTGTCCAGCTTATGGTTGTTGTTATGATGTTTCTCAGAGTGGACAAGTTAAACTTGAAGCAGTTAATGCAGATATTTTAAAAGATACAAAAGAAATGTATAATACAGTTATTCAAGAAGTAAAATCTGAAATGGAAATGAGAGTCGATGCTGGAAAAAGTGGTGATGATCCAAAAATGATTGCTATAGACAAAGCAATTGCTAAAAGTGAATTGACAAATATAAGAAGGACGGAAAAAATACTACAAAAACTTCTTGATACAAATGTTCAAAATTCTCAACATGTTCACTTAGAATATTTAGGACCTTTGAAATGTATTAATAAGTGTGGCGATCCTCCTAGTGCTGGAACCCTTGATCAAGCTGTAAATGTTGATGTTGCTGCTGAAAATATAACTAAGACAATCTTATATCAAATAGAAAAAAATATAGTTGAAATGTCAGCTTCTAAAAAATCAAAAATATCAGATGTCAGTTTACCAAAAATGTACACATATGCTTTCATGACAGTAGCCATGATAGTAGCTACTTATGCTTTATTCTTTTTCATAAGCACACTCCTTATTAAGGGTATAGCTCCTTTAAAAGTAGGTCATCAAGGAGTACTTATGGCGACTATGGGTATAGTAGATATAACACATTTATTCACTTTATTATTTATGTTAATAGTCTATTTATTATTAGGTATAATTATGTGTTTATATAAACATGGTTTTGGATTTAGAGGGATGTTTTGTTTTATTTAAATTATTATATTATTATATATTAACTATGTTAACATTTTTAAAAAATACTATATGTGCTCCATATAGTATACCGATAGGATTAATAAATACATATAGCGATTTTAAATTCGATTTTTGTTATGAAACACAACAAAAAGGATTAGGTTTAGATGCGGCAAATATGCCCCATCATTCAGATACAACAAGTGGGAAGGTTGAATTTAAAAAACCAGATATGGATGTAAAGGTTGAAACAAAAGCAATTAGTAATCTTGTGAATGAATTTATTGATGATAATATACAGTTATCAACATCAAATCAATCAATAGATCAAACAGCAAAAGTTTTTTGTGATAATAATCTATTTGAGAAAATAGAAAGATGTGATGGAGATAATGAATGTATTAATGAAGTAACCAAAGATTCGAAACAATGGATAGAGGAAAGGAAAAAAAGAGATAAATTATATTGGAAATATGGAAAACGCAAAATTAAATCATATGGTTGTTGTCCAAATGTCCTTCAAAAGGGAACCATTGAACATGTAAGTTCTAATTCAGTAACAACTAAAAAAGTACAAGAAGTTGTAAATGATGTAAAGACCGAGGTTGAAAGCACATTAAAAGAACAAGGTGTAAAACAAGCTCAAATGGATGCTGTTATAAATACTGAAGCAACACAAGAAGCAAATATGACAAATTCAATAGAAAGTCAGGTTAGTCAATTTATTAATCAAAATACAAATATAGGTCAAGGAATTACATACATTGATAGTTATGGTGTATGTGATCCAAAAAGAACAATTAAAAATAAAGAACCAATGGGTATATTATTAAAACAATCTGCTAAAGCAGAATCACTTGCTAAAAACCTCATCGATACCTCAATTGATATGTATATGGAGAATACCGTTGAACAAAAAGCAAGCTCAGAGGTTATTATAGATCGCCTTGGTAATTATAGAATAATAGTATGGTCTTTATTATGGAACTTTATAATTATTTATTTATTATTTAAAATTATTATGAAAATAGCTTAAAGTATTACATTAATGGAGCAGGGACGAATTGACCCATAGGACCACCCATAGGACCACCCATAGGATTTTGCACCGCATTTACCATATTTGTTGCTTGATTTTGAAATCCATCCCCTTTATTCATTTTGTTAACAACAACAAAGATGATTATACCAACTATAACAGCAAAAATACCTAATGGAAGATACTTTTCTACCATTGATTCTTCTTCTTCTTCATCGTCATCAACATCACCACTAAAATCATCATCATCATCGAATCCACCTCCTCCACCGCCGCCACCGCCGCCACCGCCGCCACCGCCGCCACCGCCGCCGCCACCGCCACCGCCGCCGCCACCGCCTCCACCGCCGCCGCCGCCACCGCCACCTCCACTTCCACTTCCACCATCTCTGTTTGTAGTATCTGTAACTGTCTTTTCTTTTATTACATTTGAGAAATTACATTGTTGTTTATCTCCACCCCTGGGCAATTTAATTGTATTACTACTTTGTCCATCTTTTAAATTATCACCTCCAATACTTACAATATTCCTTTCAATTGATTGGGAACATATTTGTAAACTTGGACATCCTCCAGTTAAACCTGTTTTATCATATAATAATGTTCTTTGACATTCTGGCATATAACATTCTGGTTTAACATTACCACTAGCAGCAATATTACTTGTTGAATCTCCTTTATTAAATTTCTGTTGTTTATACCATCTGAAATATCCTTCAGGATAGAAACACGGACACGTGTCTTTTGCCCATTTTTTATTTCCTAATAATGTTTTCTGCCAACACGGCTTTTCGGGTGTAGCTTTAACACTATCTTGTTTCCCCGGGGGTTGGTCTGGATCTTTTTCAGGGTATAAATCTTTATCAGTACCATAGCATCTCCCGGATGTTTTTTCTTCAACAGCATATTGACATATATCATCCAATTTAGCTTTATTAATTTCCCATTCCGATTGTATATAATCTCTACATAATCTATTTGTAAATAATTTTTCTAATGTTTCTTGTTTTTTAGTATTTTCAGCAGATTTAGCACTTAAATCATTCTTTTCTGGATTTGAATTGTCATAAGGAATACTACATATTTCAGATGCTATTTTTTTAAATTCTCCAGGTTGAACCGCGGCCCATGTATTACAGTATGGTAAGATATTCAACCAATCGCTTCCCTTTTCTTTAAAGAAAACCTCTCTAGTACATATCTTTTTTAACCTTTGATTACATTTATCACTTAATTTATAACAAACTTTTTTATCAGTTTGTTTTTCTTCATCTTCAATACATTTAGTCATCTCATCCGCGGGTATTTTAGAAAACTCGATATTTGTTCTACAAAAACCTTGTGGACAAAATTTATGACCTGCATCAGCATTTCCATCTGTTCTAACACTACCCTTTTCTCCAAGACAACACTTTAATATATTTAAATCCTCAAAATGAGCATCGGGTCTTTTACAAAAATTTAAAGCGTGTTGAGGTTCTGTATCACTACCCATACCACACCCATGTCCGGTTTTTACTCCGTGAAATCCATCTCCGTAACATGTTAATTTATTAGATAATGGAGATGGACATGGTGTTAATTTAGTAGTATCATCATGATATTTATCATCATAATTCATACTTTTAATGGGATTAGTCCCTTTACTCGACGATGATCTATTACCTATCGTTGTTAATACTCCTTTTCTATTAGGATATGCTGGTCTTCTATTTTTTGCTTTTCCTTTATTTATTTTAGCTATCCCACATCTTGAACCGAATGATACTGCGCCCGGGTCCTGACTCCACCGAGGATAATCTTTTGTACATTCGGCTTCACTATCAAACCCTTGGGCATCCCAAGTTTGACCCTGTCTTCTTCTTATTACCCCCATTCCACAACTAGGGGAACCTGTATTTGTCTTAGGGTCAAAAACATCTGAACCATCTGAACATGCTCCCATATGAAATTGACTTACTCCAGGAGTACTATTTGTTGCAGCATTATAACACTCGTCGCCATCTTTTTCTTCACAATTAGCCCATATACCTTTCCATTCACTTGAAGATAGAATTTTACAGTCTCCATCTGCCCCGGGTTTACCACATACATAAAAGTCACCAAATATTCTTCCTTCTCCCTTTATGGCTTTATCACTATTAAATACTGAATCTGCATTACATGAATCATCTGATCCACTTTCAATTAATGAATCTTTAATAAAATGTTGTGCCATTATACAATATATTATTATTTTATTTTATCTTATTTTATTTTATTCATTTTAATCCTAATTTTCTTTTAATTTTTGAAATCTGTTGGCCATTATATATTGCCTTCCCACATTCAATATCATTTATAATTGTTTGAGGTATTGATAATTGATTCGCCAAATCTTTCTGAGTTAAACCTTTCGATAATCTAGCTTTTTGTATTTCCTGTGATAATTCTTTTGTTATTTTTTTATGTTTTAGATTTCCAGTTTCAACCTTTTTTTCTAATATATTATCTTTTGTATTATCTTTATGTTTATTCTTTTTTAACTTTCCATTTTTTTCCCGTTCAGATGATTTACAATGAACTATATATTGTTCCCAATCCTGATGTTCCATTTATTATTTATTATTAATATAATAAAAACTTTAAATTTGATTTCTTATATTAAAGATATAATAAATAATATTAAATATATTCAAATGGACCCAAAACATATTACACAAACAAGTTTTTGTAATAAAAAAATTGATAATGTAACTGATAATTCAATGAAAAAATATATTCTCGATAATATGAAACTTAAAACAGGTATGACATATAATATGAGATACGCAAGAATATATAATGATAATTTTGAAAATAATCTTAATAACCCCCATATTGTATGTCTAAAAACATCCGGGACACCCTATCTTCTATTTTGTACACAAATTAATGATACTAACTATTGTTTTCTAATTGATAAAAAAATTAAAGATGGTTATGAATATCCAAAAATATTTATAGCCCATTATCGATTTAATCCAGAATTATTTGATGGATCTTTATTTGAAACTGAACTTATCCGAGATAAAAATAATGAATGGTCTCTATTAATTGGTGACATTTACAATATGGATGGTAAGTCTATGAAAACTGTTCAAATTCACGATCGTATTAATCATATTATTGATATTATGGATCATAAATATATTGATGATTCATTTTGTAATGTATGTCCTATTATGATTAAAAAATACTTTGATATCCAAGATATTCAATATATTATTTATGAATTTATTCCAAGTTTATCGTATAGAGTCCGCGGTTTCTATTTTGTACCACTAAAACCTTCTTACTCTAAACTTCTTTATATTATGAAAGATGATGATTATAAAAAAGTAAACTCATCAAATAAAGAACATATTTCATTTCGAATAATCGAAACTGTTAATCCTGATATATATGAACTATATATTCACAATGAACAAAAGACTAATATTCAAAAACATTCATATGCTTCAGTACCAGATATTAAAACCTCAAAATGGCTAAAAGAATTAATTAGTTCAAAAGAAGAATGTATTGTTGAATGTAAATTTAAAAAAGAATTTAATAAGTGGGTTCCTATTAAAGAAGGAACCTCTGTAGATACTATCATTGATATTAAATAGTTATTTAAGCATAATTATATATAATATATATAGTTTAATATGGATACTAAATTATCTAAGAATGGTTATACGATAAAAAAATCTAATTTTTCTCCTAAAGAATTAAAGCAGATAAAAAGTGAATTATTCGTAAAACCATTTACATTTAATAAAAATCAAAATAAAGATTCTGGTTTTCAGGTTTATATGGAAAGTCCAAAGAAACTTTATACCCCTCGATTTTATGGTCTTAAAAAGTTCGGTATTCCAAAAGTAAATAAACTTGAAGAAGGGGATAAAATAAATATTAAATTCAAAGGTGACCTTAGACCTGAACAAGTTCCAATTGAAGAATTATATTTAAAAAACGCAAAAGAAAAAGGTGGTGGTATCATCTCAATCAAATGTGGTGGTGGAAAAACTGTATTAGCGTTACATATTGCTTCAGTATTATCTCTAAAAACAATAGTTATTGTCCACAAAGATTTTTTAATGACACAATGGAGGGATAGAATAATGGAATTTTTACCAACGGCTCGGATAGGTAAGTTACAACAAAATACAGTTGATATTGAAGATAAAGATATTGTTCTTGCGATGGTTCAAAGTTTGTCAATGAAAGAATATGAAGAAGGAACATTTGATTCATTTGGTTTAGCTATTTTTGATGAATGTCATCATTTAGGGGCAGAAGTTTTTTCTAAGTCAATGGCGAAAGTGGCTTCAAAATACATGCTTGGTTTATCAGCAACCCCTAAGAGAAAAGATGGTTTATCAAAAGTATTTGAATGGTATATGGGTGATATTGTTTTTAATCAAGTAAAAAAGAATGAAGATTATGCTGAAGTTCAATTAATAGATTGTAATTTTACTGAAGAAGAATATTGTAAAGAAGAACTAAACTTTAGAAAAGAACCATGTATGCCTAAAATGATTAATAATATTTGTAATTATTTACCTCGAACAGAATTAATAGTTGAAGAAACAATAAAATATAATAAATTAGGTAGAAATGTCCTTATACTCAGTGATAGAAGGGGACATTTGGAATGTATGTATAATCTATTAAAAGATTATTCCCGTGGTTATTATGTTGGTGGAATGAAACCGGATGAATTGAGAGAATCACAGGAAAAAGATATTTTGTTAGCAACATTTTCAATGGCAGCAGAAGGGATGGATATACCTAAATTGGATACTGTTATTTTAGCTTCTCCTAAATCTGATGTTGAACAGTCGGTAGGACGTGTTTTTCGAAAGAAAGCATGTGATCGTGATTTTCATCCATTAATTATAGATTTACAGGATAATTTTTCGATGTTTGAAAAACAATGTGGAAAGCGTCTAACTTTATATCGGAAGTTGAATTTTACAATATTTCATAATGGAGAGGAATTAAAGAAAAGAACAAGGAAAAAGAAAGAAAAAGTAGTTGTTCAAGAGTTTGCTTTATTTGATGATGATTAAAACGGTAAGTTTAAATTTAATTTTTAAAAATAATTTAAAAGTAATTGATATAAAATGAGTATTATGAATCCATTCGAAAAAATTCCCCAAAACGAAATAAATTATTTTAAAGAAAAAGTTCAACGATGGGTTAACATTGATAAACAGATAGATGTTCTCGAAAAACAATTAAAAGACCTTAAAAAGGTAAGAAATAAAGAACTTGAACCCGAAATAACTAAATTTATGGTAGATCACAATGTAAAAGATCTAAATACAGAAACAGGAAAACTACGTTGTCAAGAACGAAAAACTAAAAAAGGTATTAATAAAGTAAATATTAAACAAAATTTATCAAAATATTTAACTGAACAAGATAAATTAGACGAAGCTATTAATGATATTTGGTTAAATAGAGAAGAAGTTATATCATATAAAATTAAAAAGTTGAAAGCATAAAATTATCTATTATATATATATATATATATATGCAAATATTTGTGAAAACACTCACAGGAAAGACAATAACTCTTGAAGTGGAAGGTTCAGACTCAATAGAAAATATTAAAGCTAAAATTCAAGATAAAGAAGGTATTCCTCCAGATCAACAGCGCCTTATTTTTGCTGGAAAACAACTTGAAGACGGACGCACTTTGGCAGACTACAACATCCAGAAGGAGTCTACTCTTCATCTTGTTCTAAGACTTAGAGGTGGTATGATGGAGCAGGTCAAGAAGGTGGTGGGGGTAGGTCGGGCGAGGATGCCGGGGATGAAGCCGTCGATGTCGATCATCTCGGGGCAGCTAAACGAAGACAAATCGCAGCCGACGAGGCCCTCGGTCGCAGATATCCGAACCATGGCGTCGAAGATGGAGAAGCGAGCGGAGGAGGTGGCAGCGGAGGAGGAGGCGGAGGCGGAGGCGAAGGCTGACACGAGCGTGTCGATGGAGGCAACCGTTCCCGATGAGGTGTCTGCCGGAGATGTGATCACCGTGGAGCTGGAAGATGGCAGCGAGATGGAGGTGGAAATCCCAGAAGGCGTTGGTCCAGGCGATAACCTCGAAATTGAAATCGACGAGGAGCCGGAGCCGGGGCCGGAACCGGAGCCGGGGCCGCATGCCGAGCCCAAGAGGCGGAAGCGGCCCCGGGTCACGCGAGAGCTCCGCCCCGCTAAAACCATCTCAGACGACGAAGTGCAGGTGTATAAGGAGTACGTGGAGAAGATGGAGGAGGGTGGGGACTTCGAGGGGAAAGGAGAGTTGGACAAGGCCGTGAAGACGTACGAAGAAGCAAGGCATGTGATCAGCTTTGATGGCGATACGGTGAAGTACGGTTCGCTGGAGGGAAAGCTGGAGGAGATCGATGATGCGATCAAACGGGTTAAGAGGAGGGGCGACGAGGAGAATGATATGGATGAACGCGACCGCGAGCTGGAGGAGCTGGCCAAGTCGGTGGAGGCGGCGAAGGCGGAGGCGCAGGAGGCCGCCGCGCAGGAGGCCGCCGCGCAGGAGGCCGCCGCGCGGG
>Ga0315315_10003179_pt1 | contig 15064 bp, 16 predicted proteins | sample M140m3416metaG_FD_203699 | JGI IMG/M metagenome (GOLD analysis project Ga0315315, IMG submission 203699) | Ammonia-oxidizing marine archaeal communities from Monterey Bay, California, United States - M1 40m 3416 | ecosystem: Environmental > Aquatic > Marine > Intertidal zone | place: USA...
AGTGGGGATTTTATGAGCAGCAATTCAGCGAGGTAACTGGTGGGGAAACCAAGCCAGTACACAAATATGGTAAACTCGTGGGACACGAAATTCCGATAATACTTTATGGCTGCCTAACATTCAACACTGCTTGGGACAAGCCTTCTTTCAACTTAATTCATTGTATGCAAGAAAAGTTTCCGGACCTGGAACATTGGTACGAATGTGAAAGCGGGTGGGGTGGTTATCGTAAGTACGAGGGCCACGAACTTATGGATTCGGATGACTATGATGAGCCGGAATGGGAGGATGGAATTGAACTGCCTGGCAGTAGTCAAATGATTCTTTACACTTATTTATCTTCAACCCACCGCGACCATCCGCAAGGTTGGTATGAAAATTATTGTATATACACACCGGTAACTGACCGAGTAAAAATAAATAAATTAGACACAATAAAAATTATAGCACGTTAGTTTTTTTATTAACAATAATTAAACTAACTTTGAACAATGAGTAATTTAACTTGCACGAAATGCCAAAGCACCAATCAATCAATAATTGAGAATGAGTACCAAGGAGAGTGGTCTTTAAATGTTTCGGTTTGTTTAGATTGCGGACACAAAACAACTAACTATTATGATGTTATTTACTTTACCCAAAAATTCTTTCGTCCAAAAAATGAGGCGCAAGAGACAACACAAGAACTTAATTTACGATAGTATTATTTACTGGAACAACCAAGCTTTGAAAAGCCTGGCCCAACTATCACATAATTCTCATCCCGTTGAGAAGATAAGGAAGAGTCCGAAAAAACCATTCGTAATTTGCAGAATGTCACAAGAAGATTTACATTTACTTCAATCAGCAAAGAAAAAATTTGCACTCTGCAATAAGTATAAAGCCTATTATAAACTTTTAATATTTTAATTATGCCACAAGAAAAAACATTTGAAGAGTTAAGAATTGAAGCTATTGTTAGAAGAGTAGAAGGTTCGATTGAAGAGTTAAACAAAATTAATTTAACAAACCTATCTTTAGAAGAGGTAGATATTTTTAATAAGTCAATCAGCAAACTAAAAGAAATACAATGAAATATAAAATATTTAAAAAGATAATTCAAAACATAATAAACCATTTGGATATTGAGTACAAAGAAATGTTTGATGAGTCAAAGAACCCGGTGGGAGTAAGAGCAAGACAACTTCTTTATTACCTATGCAACAAGCGCGGGATGGGTGTGGTAGAGATTCAAGGTTATATGAATAAAGAAGGCCACGCTGTTAACGCTCATTCAACTATTGTGTATGGGATAGACACGATTAAAAAAGCGTTGTCCGAAGATTCAGACTTAAACATAATAACATTACAGCTGCAAGAAATTGAAGACTAATAGTTTGATGGATGTATTTAATGAAGCTATGAATGATTACGCTACAACTAAAGTTAACGACACTGGTTATAAGGCCGGTATTTTTTTAGGCGTTAAGATTACCAAGGATGATACAACAGATGAGATAAAGATATATGACCCCGAAAAAAGTATTAACTATTATGTGGAGATTGAAGGCGATATGTATAATCTTTTTCTTAGCAAAGGATGGAAGGCAGCGGTAATAGAGTTAACATTAAAAAAATATAAAGAGAGATTAGAGCGCATCAAAGATTCAATATCCAGGGAGATGAATAACAATCAAAGCCCGAAACGATTGAGGATGCTAACTGAAGCGCGACAACAAATACTTAGAAAGTATTATAAACTAACACAAAAATTAAATTAAAATTATGACTAAAATTAAAACTACTACAAAAACTAAAAGCACGTTCACTAATCTGTATCAGATAAATGTGAACGAACACACTGAAAAAAAAGCGGGGCTTACCTACTTAACTTGGTCGTGGGCCTGGGCAAAGGTCAAAGAGATTCATCCAACTGCAAGCTATACTTATTATAAGCACCCCGAAACCAACCTACCTTTTTCTTTCCAGGAGAATGTCGGTGCGTTTTGTCACACTTCGGTAACCATTAATGATGAGACACTGGAGATGTGGCTACCAGTTATGGGAAATAGAAATGAAGCAATACTAGAACCAACGTCAACGCAGATAAACAAAACATTAATGCGTTGCCTTGTTAAAAATATAGCAATGTTTGGCCTTGGCCTTTACATATACGAGGGAGAGGACTTGCCGGAGATTACCGAAGATGTTATAAAAGAATCCAATGAAACCAAAGCGGATAAGATTGATTACGATAAACTAAACAAGAAAGATAAACAAGAGATTGTTACTGGTGGTAAAAAATTAGTATTAGCAGGTTCATCTTGGAGAACAATTGAGACTAGGATATTGACTGCATATAAAATTGAAAAATTAGATTTAGATAATATTAAAGAAGAGGTCTATGCAAAATAAAACAATCATAAAAAAACTTCGTGATGATAAACATTATTATGGAGAGTTCGGAAAGCAATACATTTCAAATTCAGATATTAAAGTAATGAGAAATGACCCCGAACAATTTCATGCGCCAAGTAAAACAACTGTTGCTATGGAGCAAGGGAAGTACTTTCATCAGCTGATGCTTGAACCAACCAAGAGTAAAGACTTTCCGATTTCTGATGTAACAAGAAGAGATGCAAAGCACAAAGCTTTCCTGGAAGAAAAAGGTTTGGATGAAGCATTGAAAACTAGTGAGGCCCAGGAGATAGAGAGCATAGTCAAATGGTTTAAAGATGAGAACAATCCTAAGTCTAAAAAATACCTTGAGGATATCTACAGTTTACACTCCTCTTTCGAGGAACCTATGGTGGGTAAAATTATGGGCTACGATTTTAAAGCGAAGGCGGATATTGTTAATATTAAAGAAGGCTACATTATAGATTTAAAAACTTCAAGAGATGTGCCTAAGTTTTTATTAACAGCAAAAACGTGGGGGTATCATACTCAATCGTTCATATACCAAAGTTTATTTGGGATGCCACTAACCTTTATAGTAATAGGTAAGACACCTAAGAAAAGGGTAGATGGTACTACATATTATGATGTAGGAGAATTCACACCTCGTCAATCAACCTTGCAAGAGGCAAAGCTAGATATCGAATACGCGATTCGTAACTATGAAGATTGGCTAAGTAAGAGCGCGAAAAACAATATAGAAGATTTTGTATTTAAAGGACAATTTTAAAATAATATATTATGGATAGAAAAATTATATCAACTACAAGTTTCAGTTTAGATTTAGATAAGATACCTAAAAAATTAATCAAAGAGTTTCCTCGTCAAGATGGAACAACCGGTAGGTCAATCAACCTAACAGCTCTTAACTTTAATTCGGAAGATAAGTATGGTAAGTCTGCTGCAATTAAAATATCAGACACAAAAGCCGAAAGAGATGAAGGTAAAGAGTCAGTATTTGTAGGCAATGGATGGCACAACCCAACCAAGGCAGCTACGGATGATGTCTCTTTTTAAAAATTAAAATTTAGTTTAACACGGGAGCGAGGGGATTTTATCTTTTCATATTACTTAGTCTACCTCTCCTCCCTTTTTTATTTATGAAGTTTGAAAAAAGAAGTTACAATATTTAAAAACATACTGGAAACAGATGCACCTTTTCACAGAGAGGTCACATTTATTTTAGATAGGATTAAGCAAGGAAAGAACAAAGAGTTAATTAAAAGTATCAGAGCGGAGAAGGACAAAACAAAAAGGAATGAACTTAAAAAAAGGTTACCTTCAATATGTTTTTCTGGAACCTTTAACAAGCGTGCTGACTCTTCACTTATATTACACTCTGGTCTTATTTGTTTAGACTTGGATGGGTACTTAAAGAAAAAAGAATTAGAGGAAGACAGAGCTAAGTTTAAAAAAAGTAAGTTTGTTTATGCTGTTTTTGTATCGCCATCTGGCAATGGTTTAAAAGTTTTAGTTCAGATACCACCAGAGGCAGACAATCATAAAAAATATTTCAATGCACTTAATAAACATTTCGCATCTCCACATTTTGACACTACATCAAAGAATGTATCCAGGGTTTGTTACGAAAGTTCAGACCCACATCTTTATGTCAATGAAAAAAGTAAGTTATGGGAAAAGTTAGAAGAAGAAGAATACGAAGAAAAGCATTTAGCACAAGGTCAACCTTTGTTAAAAATTACAAACGAAAGCAAGATAGTAGAGATACTACTCAAGTGGTGGACCGCCAAGTATCCAATGACTTTAGGGAGAAGGAATCATAATGTCTATGTCATAGCCCAGGCTATGAATGAGTTCGGAATCCTTAGGTCAACAGCATCTATTATATGTAACAACTACGCTTCAAAAGATTTTCCGTCCAGAGAAATTGAAACAACCATTGCATCAGCTTATAGCAAGACACACCTTTTCGATACAAAGTATTATGAGGACACAGAGATTATAGACAATGTAAAGCAAAGATTAAAAAGAGGCGAACCAAAAAACCAGGTTAAGAAAGACTTACAAAGTACAGATATACCAGAGAAAACAATTGATGCTGTAATAAAGAAAGCAGAGGAAGGGAAGGATGATGAGTTCTGGACTAAGACTGAAAAGGGAGTGATTAAGATTGTGCCTTTACAGTTTAAAAGATATTTAGAAGACAATGGCTTCCATAAATATTCTCCAGAGGGAAGCAAGAGTTATGTCTTTGTAAAAATTACAAACAACTTAATAGACCATACAAGTGAGAAAGAAATAAAGGACTTTGTTCTGGACTATCTATATCAAATAGAAGATGTCTCAATCTATAACTACTTTGCCGAGCAGACTAGATTATTTAAGGAAGAGTTTTTAACTTTGATAAACACTATTGATGTCTACTTTATTGAAGACACAAGCAACACCTCTTACTTATACTATAAAAACTGTGCTGTACAAGTGACTGGGACAAAGGTTATAACAATAGATTACGTTGACTTGGATGGCTACGTCTGGAAAGACCAAGTGATAGACAGAGCATACAAAGATTGTATAACAACCGAGTGTGACTACCGCCAGTTCATAAGCAATGTCTGTAATGGCGACTATAAAAGAATACTATCAATGGAATCCACAATCGGATTTCTTATGCAGGGACACAAGAACTTATCGTATTGCCCGGCAGTTATATTAAATGATGAGGTTATATCAGACAACCCAGAAGGTGGAACGGGGAAGGGAATATTTATGAACGCACTAAGCCACATGAAAAAACTTGTTACTATAGATGGTAAAGCCTTTGCATTTGAGAAATCATTTGCATATCAATTAGTCTCAGCTGACACGCAGATACTATGCTTTGATGATGTCAAGAAGTATTTTAATTTCGAGAGACTCTTTAGTGTAGTAACAGAAGGTCTGACTCTGGAAAAGAAAAATAAGGATGCGATTAAGATACCATTTGATAAAAGCCCGAAGATTGCAATTACTACGAACTATGCTATCAAAGGAGCGGGGAATAGTTTTGCTAGAAGGAAGTGGGAGTTAGAGCTTTACCAACATTATAATAAAAATTACAGCCCGCAAGATGAGTTCGGCAAATTATTCTTTGGAGATTGGGATGATGATGAGTGGTGTGTGTTTGATAACTATATGATTGAATGTCTTCAGTTGTATTTAAATGAAGGCCTTGTGGAAAGTAACTTTGTTAACTTAAAGATTAGACAACTGTCGGCTGCAACATCCCACGATTTTATTGAGTGGTGCGGATTAATAAACGGACAAGAAGAAAACTTAAAAGTATCTGAAGGAGTAAAGATATATCGTAACGAAATGTATTTTGATTTTATTAACGAGTACCCAGACTACGGACCGAAGTCAAAGTTTACTATAAGCAGACAGAAGTTTTATAAATGGTTACACGACTACTGTTTGTATAAAACAGGTAAAGAACCAACAGAAGGTAGGGATATGACAGGTAGGTGGATTGAATTACAATCAGAAGATGATGAGGAATCAGTCCCATTTTAAAGGTCCAGGCATATTAGGACCATTGAGATAGTTCATTAGAACGCTTCCTGTGAAGCCAAAAAATAGAAATTATATGAAATTTAGAGAATATCAAGTAGAAATTATAAATACAGCGCAAACGGTGCTGTTAGCGCACCGCTTCGTTTATCTGTCTATGGAGGTAAGAACGGGCAAGACTCTGACGGCTCTGGGAGTAGCAGAAAAATTAGGGATAAACAATCTTTTGTTTGTCACGAAGAAAAAAGCAATCGGTTCAATCGAAGCTGACTACAAGAAGCTAATGCCGAACTATCAGATAACAGTAATCAATTACGAGAGTCTGCACAAGGTAGAGGGAGAGTTTGACTTTGTGGTTTTAGATGAAGCTCATACTATGGGTGCGTATCCTAAGCCAAGCAAGAGAACAAAACTTATAAAGGAAATAATACAATCACAAAATCCTTATGTGGTTCTAATGTCTGGTACACCAACACCAGAATCATTCAGTCAAATATACCACCAGGTTTATGCGTGCCTGGAGAATCCATTCAACCAGTACAAAACCTTTTATAAGTTTGCGAAAGAGTATGTCAATGTCACGCAGCGTATGTTTCATTCTATGCCATCTAATAACTATGATGATGGAAAGCCAGAGATAATTGATATGATGAAGCCTTATATGATTAGCTATACTCAGAAGGAGGCGGGCTTCAAGTCTCAGATAAAAGAACACGTTCTTAAAGTTAAGATGAGTGACCTTACTTATCGGTTCGTAAAAGAAATGAGCGAGCATAGATTGATTGAAGGAAAGAAAACCCAGGAGGTTATACTGGGCGATACCAATGTAAAGAAGATGTCAAAGATACATCAGCTTTTTTCTGGCACTGTGAAGTTAGAGAATGGAACACGTATGATAACTGACCTATCAAAAGCTAGGTTTATACGCACAGAATTTAAAAATAAGAAGATAGCTGTATTTTATAAGTTTAAAGCTGAGTATGAGGCCTTAAAACAAGTCTATGGGGATGGTATAACTGACGACTTAAATGAGTTTGATACAACATCCAAGAACATAGCTCTTCAGATAGCAAGTGGAAGGGAAGGGATTAGTTTAAAAAAGGCAGACTGCCTCGTATATTATAACATAGATTTTTCAGCTCTAAGTTACTGGCAATCTCGTGACAGAATGACAACAAAAGATTCAACTGTCAGTGATGTGTACTGGATATTTGCAGAGAAGGGAATCGAAACAAGGATTTACAAAACAGTTATTAACAAAAAAGATTACACACTAAAACATTTTGAAAAAGATTTACTAAGTTTATAAATATGAAAGAACAAAAATTAATTGAGATGATGAACAAGCTAGATAAGCTTGATAACATTATGAAAGAAGTCATCAACCAGATGGGTACGATAAGAAGCATATCAGTTGGAACCCTTGAAGCTCTTAAAAGAATGAAAGGTTACGACAAAGCTATTGAACAATTAAGAGCAGACGCCGATAAAGCAAAAGAGAAGGCAAAGGAAGAAAATAAATAACTAAATTTATAGTATGACAGAGCAACAGATTCAGACAAAGAAAATAAAAGACCTTGAAGCTGATGGTTACTTTGTTTTAAAGTTAATAAAGACAAACAAGAATGGTATACCAGATGTTCTTGCATTACACCCAGAGTATGGGATTGAGTTCTACGAAATCAAAACCAAGAAAGGTAGAGTGTCAAAGCTTCAGGAGTACCGTCTGAAAGAATTGAGACAATATGGATTTACCGCAGAGATATACAGGGGATGAGCACTACTATGAAATGGAAGAAACATTCCTAGAGGAGCTTGAAAGTTTACCTTCAATTTATAGTGCAGGCATCATTATGCAACTGGATAGATTAGCTGAAGAGATGTACCAAGAGAATAGAATGTCAATGCCTACTAAAAGATTCGGATTAGTTGCTGGAGTAGTTCAGTTAAAAAGTCCTTTATTTTTCAGTGTAGAATATTTGAACAGCAAGTCAATGCACCCACTGTTCTTTAAATTTAATATAATAAACAGTGATGATTACTTAGATTACATTAACCTAAATAAAACTATTAAGAATGAACAGGACTAGACAGGTCAAGGAATTAGAAACAATAAAAGAATATGTTAATAGCGCATTAAAAATAGATATTAAAGACGGTAGGCGACAACGTTCTTATGTATACGGTAGAGCTATATACTTTCAACTCTCTAAAGATTTCACTACACATTCATTATCTGATATAGGTTCAGTGGTAAATAAAGACCATGCCAGTGTTCTCCATGGTTTAAAAATATTTAAAAACTTTCGTGCTTGGGATGAGACTTATCTTTTACAATTGTATCACGAAATTAGACTGGTTCTTAAAAGCCAATTTAAGTTTGCTAATAATTTATTAGAGAAAACTGAGGAGGATAAATTTCAATTCCTTCTTAATCACTACATAAACCTCAAACAAAAATATTATAATTTAAAAAGAAGTAAAGAAAAAATTTCATAACTTTAAGTAGCAGTGAGCTTTAAATAATGATTATAACACCGCTCGATAAGAAAAGACTTCAGAACATTAACTTTATAATGGCTGATATTCACGACTCAGTTAATCAGATTTACGAAACTTTAGTAGACCAAGAGTATGACGAGACTCGCAAGACTATTCTCCTTCTTAATAGTAAACTCAAAACTATTAATGAATCAATTAATGAAGAGATATAATAGTAAACTTATTTAATCTTACGCCTTCTTCTTCTCTGGCTAATCTTAGTCTTAGATTTAGACTTAGAATTTAAACGTACTGGCAAACGACCTGCTGGCGTTTCATCCTCCCACTGTGCAGCCATCTCAGGCATATTAGCGTACATCCATTTTCTTTGTGCTTGACTTTTAAATGGCATTATATTTTTGATTTACGTTTGGATTTTATCTTACTTCCTTTTCTACGTCTATAGCTAGGAGCTTTAGGTAAAGGTTTTTTAGCTTTAAACATAATGTATTTTTTATTTTGCGCTACAATTCTTTTTACTTCAGCCGGCATATATCCAATACCATATAATACCTCCATAATTGCGCTTATTTGCATTAAACTTCTTTCCTCCTCTGATAATTCATATTCTACTTCTTCACCACCTTTATTGTATTTATACACTCCACTCACAGCCAAATCTATACTTTCTTTAGCACTATCATAAACCTCTTTACCTATTGTAGCTAAACCAAGTTTTTCTTCAATAGGTTTTTCGTCAACAAATAATTGGAAGGGGTCTTCTCTGTCATCAAACATTTTTATAATTGCATTAATTTGTTTTGCAACAGTAGGGTTTAAAGGAGGCATAGGGCTAAAATAATCAGTAGCTAAACTAGTTGCTCTTCCTTTTTTTAATAACTCATCTCTTTTTTCTACAAACTCTTCATCAGGCTCATCACCAGTAAACGCTTCAAGTATTGCGTTAGATGCAGCGTAGTTTAAACCTGTCAAAGCAGAGCTTAAATAATTAAAAGCAGCTAACTCTGTTGTATATGCAGATAAAGATATAGCTGCATTTTTTTTATCTTGTATGCTGGAATTTTTACTAAAAAAAGTAAGTGAATCAGATAAAGCTCTGGTTTTCATATTCAAAAGAAAGTTTGAAAATGGTAAAAAGGTTTGCAATAAAGCTCTTTGAACAACACTTCTGTTTCTAAACATAGCTCCTTGTAAGGAAGCATCAGAAACGTTTTGTTGTCTATCTGTTTGTTGTTGAGCAAAATCTGCAGCTTCTTTATTTACTTCGTGTTTTGACCAATCAAATGTAGGGTCGCTTACTTCGTTAAAACCAAGCTCTTTCATTTTTTTTACATAGTTAGCCATCCATGTAGTTTTAGCTGCTAAAATATCAGCAGACTGTAAAGTGTATTTTAAACCTGCTCTACTTATATTATCTAATTTTTCTAACAGAACTTCAGCGTCACTATCCATTCTTGTTTTTTCCAAAGATTTTTGTGCGTTATCTAATAAAGCTTCAGCAGCTATACCTCTGTTTGAAATAGAGTAGCCAGCATCTTTTAGCCATTGTCTAACTTCTGGATTATAATATAATCTCATACCTTCTAAAGTATTGACTGGACCGGTGGTAAAAAATGTACTTACTATAGGAGTTAGCTGTTTAATAAATTGCCCACCACTTACTAACGCTCTTGCTATTGGTATAGAAGCTATTTTATCTATTGCCTCTGAAGCTGTTCGCTGTGTTTGAGTTGTAAATTTAATTCCACGCTGGTCGGCAATATAATTAGTTAACCTATTTTTAAATAAAACCTGGTCTGTTTCATCAGGTATAACATCTTTAAATGAATCTGATTTTATAAACCCTTGTAATTGTTGGATTACAGAAGCAGAGTTAATATTAATTATAGCTTTTCTAAGCGAATTTATATTAGCTCTATCGAAATCAAGATTAACAAACCTATTATCACCTAAGCTGTTTATTCTTTTATTTTCTTTAAGAACTCCTGTTTTATCATTATACAATCTTCTGTTATTCAAATACTCAGCGCTTTCATAAATTGGCTTGTCAATATCTTCTGTTCTATCTAATTCTAAGCTTGATATAGTATCAGGAGTATAATTTATATCCTCATCCAACACGGTGTTATATATCTTTAAGCTTACATCTCTAAGCTCTGGATAATATTCTGACCACTTATTAGTCATCCATTGAACTGCGTCTAAATTAACCGCAGCAGCTCTGTCTTCAACTTCTTGAATAGTGTTAGCTCCTTTTAATAATTTATCATAAACCTGCTGATATAATTCCGCCTGCTTACCTCTTGTGTTTAATGTTTTAGCTGCTCTTTTTAAATTATCTATTGATTGTTTTATTAATCTTTTTTTTCTGTCAAACTCTATCTGTTGTTTAGTGCCATCACCAACAAGAGTTCTTCTCATGCTTGCTAATATTCCTCTTTCATATATGTTTTCAGCATTACTAAAACTCTTTCCATTAGGTTTCTTTTTATTATAAATTTTATAAAACTCATTTTCTATATTACTTATTTTAGTTCTTGCGTCAGCTACATTATTAAATAAAGTTTGAAGGCCAGATACATTCATAAATTTATTAGCTGCTTCTTGACCACGGAACATTAGCTCAGTCATAGCGGGGAAAGTTGCTATGTTGTTTGCCCACCCTCTTAACAATGCAAACTTTTTAATAACGGGAACAGTATCAGTAAGTAAAGACATCAAAGGTTTACTTTTAACACCCTCTTCTTTTAATGTCTTTGCGTTTTCTTTTCCTATAATATTGTCTACTATAAATTGCATACCCCCTGTGCTACCATTGGTTACAAATTCAGTTAATGAATCTAATGCTACAAGCGCATCTTTTCTGGATAAATCAGATATATCTAAATCTAAAAACTCTTCAACTAGTTTTCTGTCTGCCTCAGATATATCTAACTCCTGGCCTGTAAATAAATTAATACCTGTATCAAACTGATTACTAATTAATCTTTTAGCAATCTCAACTGCATTTCTAACTGAGCTTTGAAGTTGCTGCACATTTGTTCCAAGCTCAAAATCAATTGTCTCATCCTGAGATGATTTTTCTTTTATATTTTCCACATCATTTAGAACTCTTCTAATTTCAACTAATGATAATTCATCAGCAGATTTACCTGTTAGTTCTTCAAAAGCATCTTTTTCTATTTGAATTAAATTTTCTCTTTGCTCTTTTAATTCTGCCTCCGTATATTCATTTATCTCTTGTAAAACAGCCGCTCTTTTTTGATTTACTTTACCATCCCTTGTTGTTGACGGAAGTAAACCTTGCGCTAGTTCGGTAGCTTTATTAATATACTCTGCAATATCTGTAACTTCTTTAAGATTAATTTTTAAAAAAGCTTCAGCTGCTTGTTTTGTTTCAGCAATAACCCTAGCTCTTCCTTTTCTATTTTGTATTCGACCAAACAAAGTAGTTGCTTCCTCAACTTGTTGTCTTCGTTTAGAAGTTTCAAATGCTTTTATAATATTATCAAGAGTTTGTTGAACCTGGATAGGTTTAGAAAAATCTAATTTCTCTACTTCTTTAATTAATTTATTTGCTGACCTAGCAGCCATTTTTCCTACCGGGCGTAACCTTTTTATTAAATTTCTAAACGCTTGTCTTCTAACATCAGGTGTGAGTTTTTCATCTGTTAATCTTCTTAACACTTTATTTTTTCTAACAACTATATTATCAGGAGTGGTTTCTTCTACTACAGTTTCTATCTCAGTAGTAGTAGGAGTGGTTGTAATATCTTCTACAATTACTTCGCCTTCACCAAATTCAAAGCTACTTCTCCCGTTTATAATCTCTCTTAGTTCATTTTGAGCATCAGCTTTTCTTTTAAAAGTTAACTGAGTTCCTGTTCTTTTATTCTCAATATACCATTTACCATCTCCCTCTTCTAATATTTCTAAGCCTGCTCTGCCTCCCCTGTTGTCAATTATTTCAAAATCCTCTTTAGCTTGCTCTACTACATCTGGTAATGTATAGGTTTGTTGCTGCTCATTTTTTGCTTCAAGCTCATCTTTAACATCTTGCTCGGTTGGCGTACCCTTACTTTCTTTGCTTATAACTTTTAATCTATCATCTATTGCTGCAATTTCTTCACGCTGTGATTCAGAAGCTGCATCGTCTTTATCGGCTACTAACTTTTGCAAGTCTAACTTTTTTTGAACTAATCTTAATGCTTCATTCATCTTATCAGGCGCAATTCCTAAATCAGAAACACGATTATAAACAGCTATGCTTTGTGTATATTTAGCCATAGCTTCATCCATCTGCTTTTGTGTAATGTCCCCTCTTTTAACTTGACCTTGCAATGTTCCTTTTAAAAACTCTTCACTGTTAGGTATATTAATAATGGTTTCTATGTCTGTGTCAATTATAAAATCTTCTGACAAAAAAGGTTGTTCAAGTTTTTTATATTTAGTTGCTGATAGTTCATCTTGAAGTTTTGCCGCCTGTCTTTTCTGCCTTAATCTAGCAACAGAAGCAGCTCCTCCAGACATACCACTACCAACAACACCTCCTATTAAAAAAGTATCCATGTACTCATACCAGCTTTTTTCAAAGGCTGCTTCATCATCTAATAGCAAAGCATCTAACACGCTTTCTGTTCCTAAAGTTAAACTTTCTGAAGCTCCTTCCATTCCAAATCCTTTTGCATACTCAGTGGCCACTTTTTTAACTGTATATTCAGCTTGTTCTTTTGGTAATTGGCGTAAAACTTTAAACATATTTTTTCCAAGTCCTCTAGTAATAAGTTCAAAAGCACCTTCAGCTATTCCTGTACCTATAGCGTTCATTGTTTGTTTCAGTTCAAGCCCTCCCCCTTCTCCTGACATCTCTGCCATCTCTTGGATGCTTCTACTTTTTTCTGCTGCACTTCCAGCTCCTAACATAGCAAATCCATAAGGATTACTAAGAACCATAGCTACACTAGGTAAAGCCCCACCTACTTCAGCAAAAGTTCTGGACAACGCCTGACCTAATCTTAAAGCACCAAAGTCCTCTGTTATACTGGTATCAAACTCTTTCATGGTTGATTCAATCTCTTCTGCTTCAGTTAACAATTGATTAGAAAAATCTGTCAGACCTGTTGCTCCGTAATAATCCTCTCTTTCTTCAACAGACATATCTGCTAAAAAATCTCCATATCTTTCATCAAAAGTTCCCCTTATGGAACCGCCAACCTCTTGAAGAAACAAGGGAAGCCTAACTATACCAGAGGCTAATCGTTTAGTATTAGCAGTAAATTTTTTATCAAACTCTGACTTTGGATTTAAAGTAGTAAAGTTTTCGTATGGGTCATATTCAATTGTAGTGAATGAGTCCGATAAACCATCTCCCCCAAAAGAATCCATATCTTGAGACAAGTCTTTTTTTTTTAAGGATTCTGTAAAACTATCTTCAGTAGGATAGGTAGAAGAATCAACTAAAGGATAGAACGCAGCTGCTCCGTTTTCATTTACAAAACTAGCAAACGAATTAAAATCTGAAAATGAACCTTCAGGAAGTAAGCTATATAATTCTTCTAATTCCATTATTTATTTTGTTCGTCAAAAGCTGCTTTAGCATTGTTGTAATCTAATACTGTTTTCCCAGGATTAGCAGCTAACCAATCTTCCATTTTAGGAAAGCTGTCTCCACCTCTTTGGCTTCTGGCTACAGAATTTTCGTATAATATTTCTAATTCGTTCTTATCTAATAGAGGGTATAAGTTGTCAGTAAAATCTAATATCCAATCCTCAGAGCTTGCTGATGAATCTAAGGTAATAGTTGTTTTCTTACCTGTGTTTCTATTAAGAATAACAACCGCGCTTGGATTGTTGTCAAGTGTTTTATTGCCTGCTCCATCAAGGTATTTGTCTACTTCAAAACCAATTTTATTTAAAGCATTGTTTATGCTTGGACTCGCAGGGTCTACACCACTAAATAAATTTTCTGTATACTCTAACATTCCCGCTAATATATCATCAGCCTCATCTTCTGTTTTATTTAACTCTTTCATCAACGCGCTAAATTGCGCACCTCGTAGTCTATTTTGAGATTTTTTAGATGCAATATCAGCGTCTATTTGGTCTCTCTTTCTAAACTCAGATTCTTTTCTTCCTGTTATAGCTACTTGTTCGAGTTGTTCTTCTGCGTATGCTTGAGCGGCATCTCTTTGTGTTTTGGAAACCATTGGCAGTCCGTTAGAATCTATGTATATAACCTTGTCATTCTCACCTTGTAATTTCTCTAATGCTGCTTTCTGTTCTTCTCCAGTCTGATTGTTTGTAAAGAAATCATCTGACAATCTTTCAAACTCGTATCCTCCAATGTAATCATACAATATACCATAAGCGTGTGTGTCTTGAGCAACCATGCTTGCAGCAGCTTTTGATATTGCGTCAGTGTCTGTCTTACCACTTAATGGGTCAATAAAATAACCTTTAGTTTCTTGACCTAAGTTATTTATATAAGTAAAGCCCCCTTTTTCTTTAGCTTTATCTATAGCACCTTCCATATCAAACTTCTGTTGTTTCATGTTAGCCAGGGTAAACAGCTCCGAAGTATCAAGAGTTTCTGTTGTTCCGTCTTCTTTTTTCTTTA
>Ga0315315_10003180_pt1 | contig 15061 bp, 12 predicted proteins | sample M140m3416metaG_FD_203699 | JGI IMG/M metagenome (GOLD analysis project Ga0315315, IMG submission 203699) | Ammonia-oxidizing marine archaeal communities from Monterey Bay, California, United States - M1 40m 3416 | ecosystem: Environmental > Aquatic > Marine > Intertidal zone | place: USA...
GATCTAGCCATCTTTTTGAACCAGATGAAGTTAGTCCAAAATACTTAACACCAAGTAACAAAATAAAAATTCCAATATAAATTAAATAACTTGTTTCGTGCCAAAATCTTATCGAAATTAATGAAATTATTAAAAACATACCGAAGAAAACAAAAAATCTTAAAATATGACTGTTTGTGTGGTATTTAAATTCTCCACCATCTGTTGAGTACATTGCAAACATGCTAACAATTCCTAAAATCAAAACTGAAATTATCAATATGAAATCAAGAGATAATATTTTATCTCTAATACCTAATGATGATTGAATAGATCTTTGTTGTAACATTAAACAGATTCTCCGATTTGATTATTGATGTTTCTTCTTAATTCATGTCTTTCAAGAACTTTTTTGATTACTTTTTTTGCTATCGGAGCTGCAGATTTTCCACCGGAGCCACCATGCTCAACTAAAACACTGATTGCATATTGTGGATTTTTATAAGGGGCGAAAGCTACAAATAATGCGTGGTCTCTGTCCTTGTATGGTAAACTTTCTTGCTTAACCTCAGCTTCACGCTGTGCCTCTGTGAATCTTTTTATCTGAGATGATCCAGTTTTTCCTGCAAAAGTATATTTAGGATTTTCGAATCTATGTCTATAAGAAGTTCCTCCTGGCTCATTTGATGAGGAGAACATAGCATCTTTAATTAGATTTATATGTTCTTGGTTTTTAAATAAAGGTTTTAAATCAAAATTTGTTACTAGTAAGTCAGCTGGAAGAGGTTCATTCGGATTTTCATTTTTATATTTCAAATAATTTCTAAGATTATCATTTTTTTTATCAAATATTATTCTAGGCTTAATTTCAAATCCTCCATTAGCAATTTGGGCTGTCATTAAACATAATTGTAAAGGCGTGCTTTGAAAGTATCCTTGCCCAATACCTGAGTGAAGAGTTTCACCTAAGTACCAATTTTGTCCAATAAATTTTTTCTTCCATTTTGTATTTGGTACTACTCCTGGTCTTTCTTCAATGAAGTCATTTAAAACTTTTTTTCCCAAACCAAATCGTTTTGCAGTTTCAGATAATCGATCAACACCAAGTTTTCTTGCGACTTCATAAAAATAAACATCACATGATCTTTGTATACCTTTTCTAAGATTTACAATACCGTGCCCCTCTTTCTCCCAACAGTGAAATTTTTCTCCATAAAGCTCTATTTTCCCTTTACATCTAAAAGTATCTAATGGCCTAATAATTTTATTTTCTAAAGCACTTAAAGCTACTAAAGTCTTAATCGTAGATCCTGGAGGGTATAAGCCTGATAATGCTTTGTTTGCTAATGGTTTTTTATCGTCTTTGATTAAACTGCTCCAATAACCTTTATCTAAACCATGAACGAATTCATTAGGTTCAAAAGTCGGAGACGAAACTAAAGATACTATATCGCCATTATAAACATCCATCACACATACTGCGGCTGCTTTATCTTTTAATAGTTCATTTGTAAATTTTTGAACTTCATAATCTAATGTCGTTTTAAAACTTTTGCCTGCCTGACCTTCGTCAATTTTAATTTCTCTAATTCTCTTTCCATAAGCATTAACTTCATATCGTTGATATCCACGTTTACCTATTATCTGCTCATCTAATTTTCTTTCTAAGCCAGTTTTACCAATAGCCATACCTGGCACGGCTAAATCTTTAAGGTATTCTTTTGTTTGTAGATCTTTTGTACTTATTTGAGAAACATAGCCTAAAATATGAGCTGAAGAATTGTCTGGATAAGTTCTAGCTACAGACACAATGGGTTCAACTCCTTCAAGTTCATGTAAAAATAAATTTATTCTTGAAAAATCAGACCAATCTAAATTTTCAGAAACTATTACTGGCTCCCAGGGTTTTTGTTTTTTTATAACTCTTTTTAAGTAAGAAACTTTTCGATCAGTAATATTTAAAATTGCTTTTAGTCTTACGAATAAATTATCCAAGTCTTTAGCGTTTTCCGGAACTAAATGTACCTGATAAAGTGGTTCGCTAGAAGCAATATCTGTATTAAAGAAATCTTTTATTGCTCCTCTTTCAGGTGCCAACTTCCATTCTCTAAATCTATTTTTATCAGATAAAGATTTATATTTAGTGGCTTGGTTAATTTGAAGGGATATTAGTCTACCAACTAACCCAACCATAACTACGGCTTTTGCCGCAGTGATCAGAAACATTCTTCTACCTATTAGCTTTGATTTGATAACTGTATTTCCTGATCCTGGACTAAGCATCTTGAGATCCTATGAAACTAATTTGATAAAGATTAAATAGTAACCAGAAAACTGGAAATAAGAATAAAGTAAAGAAAGTATTATAGCCAATTTTTGCATAGGAGATTGCAACATCTGAAAAATTATTCAAAAGTGAGAAGAAAAGTAAATTTGCAAACAGTAAAGCTATTAAGAAAGTAAACCAGTCAGAGGCTATTGTAGTATTAACACTTTTATTTCTTACGTAATTACCTACAAAACAGACTACTAAATAAGATAAAGAACTTAGACCTAAGGGAAATCCCATGACTACGTCATTTATTATTCCTACAAAAAAAATATGTCCTGTTCCCATTAAACCAGGACGTTTAATAATCCAAAAATAGATTATTATGATTTGTAAGTTTAGAGAAAAAACTTCAAATAATTTTTCAAGATTTGTGTCTACTTCACTTATTGATAAGTAATACAATAAAATCAAAGGGCCTGATGCAAATAATTTATTTAATATATTTCCTTTAGCCATTAAAAAACTTCCTTGCTTGGTTTAATTAAATTTACCGTTACAAAAGATAGTTGATTTGGATCCACAAATAATTCAACTTCCCCATTATCTTTTGTTTTTCCAATAGGTGTACCTGCATTAAAAATTCCATCTTTACCGGATGCAAATACAGTAATACCTTCTTCAAATTGATAATTTTCAGGTAAATATGCTAGTGTGGGTTTACGTGTTCCTCCTCCTGTTAATATCGCTTGAGTGCTTTTTTCATCAAAAGTTACTGGAATTCTACTATTTAAATCGTTTAGTAATAATACCCTTGATGATAAATAGTTTGTCTCGACAATACGACCAATCAAATATTTATTTTGGGTAACAGGCATACCTTTTATAATTCCTTCTTTACTTCCTTTATTAATAATTATTGATTTTAAAAATGGACTATTTCGATCAACTAAAACTTTTGCTAAAACTACATTCGAAACACTTTTCACATCCTCAGTGTCAAGAACTTTTTTCAAATTTTTATTTTCATTTGAAATATATTCTAAATTTAAATCAATTGATTTATAACGTTCTATAACTTGTCTTAATTCTTCGTTTTCTTTTTTTAAATTAAAATGGCTTGCAATACCTTGATTTATACCTGGGAATAATCTTGTTGGGACAGAAGCTAAATAAGTAACTCTATAGACAACGTCATTGACAAAACTTCTTGCTGTTTTCACTACAGTAAAACCGTAAACATCTAAAAAGAAAACTACTAATGCTAAAATAATAAGAGATAGAATAGAAAACTTTTGTGTTGCTCCCCTTTGTAAAAGAGCTGAACGAAAAGCTATACTAAAATCATCTCTACTTACTGACATGAATTCGTTAAATTAATATTCAGATAACATTGTAGAAAATAATTCTTCATTTTCTAAAGCTCTTCCTGTGCCAATAGCAACACATGATAAAGGGTCATCTGCTATGGTAACGGGCAAACCAGTATCCTGAGAAATCAATTTATCAATATTTTTTAATAATGCTCCACCGCCTGTGAGTACTAGACCCATATCTATTAAATCGGCTGATAATTCTGGAGGAGTATTTTCTAAAGCTTCTTTAATACCACCTAAAATTTGATTCAAAATTGGCATAATTGCTTCACACGCATCTTTTTCTGTCAGTTCAATTTCTTTAGGTGTTCCTGATCTAATATCTCTTCCTTTCATTAAGAAGGTATTGTTTGTAGATGGGATAGCAGTTCCGATTTCTTTTTTAATTTTCTCTGCAGTTGAGTCTCCTATCATTAAATTCATCTTCTTTCTCATGTAAGCGATAATTGATCCGTCCAAAGCATCGCCAGCTACTCTTAAAGATCTTGAATATACAACTCCTCCTAAAGACATAACAGCTATCTCGGTAGTTCCACCGCCAATATCAACAACCATTGATCCTGTTGCTTCTGATATTGGTAATCCAGCTCCAATTGCAGCAGCTATTGGTTCTTCAATAAGTTGAACTTTTCGGGCCCCTGCAGCTAAAGCAGAATCTTGAATCGCCTTTCTTTCTACCGGGGTTGAACCAGTTGGGACGCAAATTAAAATTCTTGGGTTTGCAAATGCATTTTTTTTGTGCACTTTTTTAATAAAGTGCTTGATCATTTCTTCAGTGACTACGAAATCCGCGATTACTCCGTCTTTTAAAGGTCTAATAGCTGAAATATTTCCAGGTGTTCTTCCTAGCATTGTTTTTGCTTCATCTCCTACAGCTAAAACTGATTTTCTACCGCCATCTTCAATTACTGCTACAACTGAGGGTTCGTTTAAAACTACACCTTGTTCTTTTAATACTACCAGGGTGTTAGCTGTGCCTAAGTCGATAGCCATATCCTGTGACCATAACGATGATAAACCTGTTAAACCTTTAAACATATTTTTCCTTTCTAGTTTTGAGCGCGCATTGTTTGATCTGGCGCAGTTTTAGTTCTTTTAATGATTAATTTATTTAAAGCACTCAAGTAAGCGTTTGCAGAGGCAACTAATGTATCAGTATCAGCTGCTTGACCAACAGTTGTTTTTCCTTTTTCTTCTATTCTTACACTTACAGTTGCTTGAGCATCAGTTCCTTCCGTAACTGCGTGTACATTATATAAAAGTAAATTAACATCATGAGGGTAAAGAATTTTTATACATTTAAAAATCGCATCTACTGGACCATCTCCAGTTTCTTTGGCGCTTTTAACTTCACCATACACTTCTAGTGTCATTTCTGCTTTTTGTGGTTCACCAGTACCGGCAAAAACTTTTAAAGATTTTAGTTTAATTACATTGTCTTCTGTTACTAAGCTGTCATCAATAATTGCTGCAATATCTTCATCGTACACATGTTTCTTTTTATCTGCTAAAATTTTAAATTTTCCAAATGCTGTATCAATAATATCATCTGTTACATCTACATAACCCATATCAGATAACTTATCTCTAAAAGCATGACGGCCTGAATGTTTTCCCATTACAAGTGAAGTTTTTTTTACTCCAACACTTTCTGGTGTCATAATCTCATAAGTGTTTCTGTTTTTTAGCATTCCATCTTGGTGAATACCTGACTCATGTGCAAAAGCATTTTTTCCAACTATAGCCTTATTAAATTGAACGGGAAAACCAGTTGCATTTGAAACAACTTTGGATGCTTTGCTTAAAAGTTTTGTATTAATGTTTGTTGTATAAGGCATTAGATCGTGTCTGGTTCTCATAGCCATTACAACTTCCTCGAGGGCTGCGTTACCAGCTCTTTCGCCAATACCATTAATTGTACATTCAATTTGTCTTGCTCCTGCCATTACTCCAGCTAATGAGTTTGCAACTGCTAATCCTAAATCATTATGGCAGTGAGTTGAAATGATTGCTTTATCAATATTTGGAACTTTATTTAATAATGTCTCGATAATTTTTTTAAATTCAGAAGGAACTGTGTACCCAACTGTATCCGGTATATTAATAGTTTTAGCTCCACATTTAATTGCAAGTTCAACAGTCTTGCACATATAATCCATATCAGTCCGTGTTCCATCTTCGCAAGACCATTCAACATCATCAGTAAATTTTCTTGCATAAGTTACACTTTCTTTAATTGAACTTAAGACCTCTTCTGGAGATTTATTTAATTTGTGCTTCATATGAAGTGGGCTAGTAGAAATAAAAGTATGTATTCTAAAATTTTTTGCATGTTTAAGTGCTTCGTGACATGCATCGATATCTTTTTTGGTCGCTCTAGCCAATCCAGCAGGAATAGATTTTTTTAGAGTTTTGCTTATTTCAGTTACAGCTTCAAAATCTCCAGGTGAAGCGATAGGAAAACCTGCCTCAATAACGTCAACACCTAACTCATCAAACACTCTAGATATTTGCAGCTTCTCTTCTAAACTCATTGATGCACCAGGCGATTGTTCGCCATCACGCATAGTTGTGTCAAAAATTATAATTCTATTTTTATCACTCATATTTAAAACTTTTGATTATTCAAAAGTTTCTCATAATACAATCAAAGATAGAATTTGCAAATGATTATGCTTTTATTTCCTGATTTTTTAAATCAGATTGGGTTAATTCTTGTCTTTATCGACCAATTTATTTTTACCGATCCAAGGCATCATAGCTCGAAGCTCTTTACCAACTTTTTCAATGGGGTGTTTGGCTAAATCTTCCCTCATTTTCAGGAAGTTTTTCTGGCCTGATTTATGTTCATCCATCCATTGTTTAGTAAACTTTCCAGACTGAATATCTTTTAATACTTCTTTCATTTTTGCTTTAGTGTTGCTATCAACAATTCTCTTTCCTGAAACATATTCACCATACTCAGCAGTATTAGAAATTGAGTAATTCATATTAGCGATTCCGCCTTCATATATTAAATCAACAATTAATTTTACCTCATGCAGAGTTTCAAAATAAGCCATCTCTGGTGGATAACCTGCTTCAGTTAAAGTTTCAAAACCATTTTTAATTAATTCAACTAATCCTCCACAAAGGACTGTTTGTTCTCCAAACAAATCTGTTTCACATTCATCTTTAAAAGTTGTTTCAATAATTCCTGATTTACCTCCACCAATCGCCGACGCATAAGATAAAGCTAGATCTCTTGCTTTACCTGAGCTGTCTTTATGAACTGCCATTAAACATGGTACACCACCACCTTTTTGATATTCACTTCTAACAGTATGTCCTGGTCCTTTAGGGGCGACCATGAAAACATCTAAATCTTTTCTAGCATTAATTAAATCAAAGTGAATATTTAAACCATGAGCAAAAGCTAAACTTGTTCCTTCTTTCATTCTTTGTTCAATATGATTTTTATAAATTTCAGATTGTAATTCATCTGGTGTTAACATCATAACTACATCGGCCCAAGCTGCTGCATCAGATAACGACATAACTTTTAACCCTTCACTTTCAGCCTTTTTTATACTTGAGGATCCCTCGCGCAGAGCAACAACAACTTCTTTAACACCGCTATCTTTTAAATTTAGTGCGTGAGCATGTCCCTGACTTCCATATCCAAATATAGCTACTTTTTTATTTTTAATTAAGTTTACATCTGCATCTTTCTCATAAAATGTTTTCATATTTAACTCCTATTGTGTAAAAATTTTTTTACCTCTTGTCATTGCAACTGCTCCCGTCCTAGAAACACTTATTAGCCCGAGCGGCTTGAGAGTTACAATTAATTTATCAATTTCTCTTCTTAAAGCAGTTACTTGAATAACAAAAGACTTTTTTGTTTTATCCAAGATAATTACATTGTATTTTTTACATAATTTCTTTGCTTTATCTAGTTTTTTTGAAGCACCTACTAATTTAAATAAAGCAAGTTCTCTAAATAAAATATCTGGATCATTTCTTGAAAAGTCCGCAACTTTATGAACTGGAATCAATTTATTTAACTGGAGTTTAATTTGTTGAATAACTTCAGGTGTACCTTTCGTTACTATTGTAATTCTTGATAAATGTTTTTTTTTATCTATTTCTGCCACTGCTAATGACTCAATATTGTAACCTCTCCCGGAAAATAAACCAATTACTCTCGCTAAAACTCCAGCTTCATTATCAACCCAAACTACTATAATGTGATATTCTTCTTTTCCAAATTTTGTTGGCTGGCTGTAGGCAGATTTTGATTTTGACATTAAACTAAAGTTTTTCCTTCATCTGAAACTTCTTCTTTTTCATCTTCAGGTCCAAGCAGCATTTGATTATGAGGCTTTCCAGATGGAATCATTGGATAACAATTTTCTACTTTATCAACAACACAGTCAAAAATTACTGGTTTATCTATATTAATCATTTCTTTAATCTTTTCATCTAATTCATCTGGTGTTTTAGCTCTTATACCAACTGCACCATATGCTTCAGCTAATTTAACAAAATCAGGTAATGCTTCAGTATAACTTTCAGAGTAATTCTTATCATGTAAAAGTTCCTGCCACTGACGCACCATTCCCATGTACTCATTATTTAAAATAAAAATTTTAATGGGCAATCTATATTGTATCGCTGTCGACATTTCTTGTATATTCATTAAGATTGAAGCTTCACCAGCAACGTCGATTACAAGTTTTTTAGGATGAGCTATTTGAACACCAATTGCTGCAGGTAAACCATAGCCCATTGTCCCAAGACCACCAGAAGTCATCCATCTATTCGGCTTGTTAAATTTATAATGTTGAGCTGCCCACATTTGATGTTGTCCAACTTCAGTAGTTATAAAAGTATCTTGATCTTTAGTTAGCTCATATAATCTCTGAACTGCATGCTGTGGTTTAATTTTTTCCTTACTATTAATAAAATTTAAGGATTTTTTTTCTCTCCATTTATCAATTTGGCTCCACCACTTTGCAGTCTTTTGCTTGTTTGAGTCTATAAAGTTTTTGTTTTTTTCTTTAAATCTTTTAATAGTAATCTGTAAAAGCTCGGTTACATCACTTGTTATTGCGAGATCAACTTTTACGTTTTTACCAATTGATGAAGGATCGATATCAACATGAACTTTTTTTGATTTTGGAGAAAATTCATCTATCTTTCCCGTTATTCTATCATCAAACCTTGCGCCGATATTGATCATTAGATCACAATCATGCATAGCATTATTTGCCTCATACGTTCCATGCATTCCAAGCATTCCTAAAAATTGAGGATCATCACCAGGGTAAGCACCTAGCCCTTGTAAAGTTGAGGTAATTGGAAAACCAGTTAATGAAACTAATTCTCTAAGTAATTCGCTTGCTTTTGGTCCAGAATTAATTACTCCACCACCAGTATAAAAAATAGGTTTAGATGATTGTTTAATCATTTCAATAAACTTATCTACATCTTTTGAATTAACTTTATTAGTGAGGGCACCATTTAATTTTTTTGCTAATTTATTTTTATTAACTTTATATACACCTTTATTAAATTGAATATCTTTTGGGATATCTACTAGAACTGGACCAGGTCTACCTGTTGTAGCAATTTCAAAAGCTTGGCTCATGATGTCTGCTAAATCATTTACATCTTTAACGAGCCAATTATGTTTAGTGCAGGGTCTTGTTATTCCTGTTGTATCACACTCTTGAAACGCATCAGTTCCAATTAAATGTGTTGGAACTTGTCCTGATATACAAACTACAGGAACAGAGTCCATGTACGCGTCGGTTAAAGCTGTAACGGCATTAGTTGCACCAGGCCCTGAAGTAACTAATAAAACTCCTGGCTTACCACTTGATCTAGCATAACCTTCTGCAGCGTGTCCTGCTCCTTGCTCGTGTCTTGCTAAAATATGTTTTATTGATTTATGATTTTTTAGCTCGTCATAAATTGGAAGAACTGCTCCACCTGGATAACCAAAAATATATTCTACTTTTTGATCCTCTAATGATTTAAAAACAATTTCTGCTCCACTCAATAATTTTGGCATTCATACAATCTAGCCTAGAATTACCTTCCGTCAAGTTTTAGCTAACAACTTTTAATGTTTTTTTTAAAAGAATGGAGAAATTTTTAGAATAAAGCTTGTTCCAATTCAACATATGACCTCTTGACCAAGTATTTTGTCTTTTTGCGTATTGTCTGGTCTTTATATTTATGAGCTCTTTACACTCATCTAAAGTAATATGTTTTTTTAAATACTTATTTATTTCTCTAATTCCAATTAATTTATGAGCTGACAAGCTATTATTCACTTTTAGGGCATTGAATTTTTTAACTTCATTAATGCAATTTTTCTTAAACATTTGATCTGTTCTTTTTGAAATATTTTCAAGCAGAATTGCCCTTGGAATATCAATATATATTTTTCTCAAGTCATAGTCTAAAAAATCTGACTTTGTGTCTGCTATCCAATCATACAAAGATTTTTTTGTCTTATATATTACTTCATATGCTCTTTGAGTTCTTTGAGAGTCGGTTGGAAGAATTTTATTTTTTACCTTCGGGTCTAGTTTTAATAGTTTCAGATAAAAATTTTTATAACCTAATTTTTTAAATAGCCTTCTTACTTCATTTCTAGTTTTTAAATCTATATCAGGAATTTTACTCATTCCTTTTGTAATAGTATTAAAATATAAGCCAGTTCCACCAATTATGATTGGAATTTTTTTATTTTTAAAACAAAGTTTTATTTTTTTTTTTACCTCTTTTAACCAGTCACCAGCAGAAAAATGTTTTTTTACTGATACCATTCCATAGAGATGGTGTTTGATTTTGTTTGTATCATTTTTTTTTGGCCTTGAAGATAAAATTAAAAAATCTTTATAAACTTGCATACTATCTGCATTAATTATTTCCCCTTTTAATTTTTTTGCAAGATGTAGTGCTAATTTAGATTTTCCTGAGGCGGTAGGTCCGGCTAGAAGAATAATTTTTTTTGTCAAAATTAATTGATCTTAATACCTAAATAATTTCTTCGATTATTTTTGTCAATTGTTGTTAACATTAATGTCTTTTTACCTCTTTTGAAAATTCTATTGACAATTTTATTTAGATCTGAAGAATTTTTAATTGGGGTTTTTTGAACTTCAATAATTATATCATTAACATTTAAAAGATCAGTTAATGGACTTTCATCTAAAATTTTTGTGATAATTACTCCCGATGTTTTCTTATCTAGTTTTCTTGAAGATATATCCTCTTTAGTAACATCTCTTACTGATATTTTTAAAGAGTTGATTTTATTTTCTTTTTCTATAACTTTTGTTTCTTTAAATTGCTCTGAAGTTTCAAGTCTTCCAAGAGTTAATCTCTTTGTAATTAATTTTTTATTTCTCCAAACTTTTAGTTCAACATTTTTTCCAACCTCAGTACTAGCAACTATATTAGGTAGTTTTTTCATTGTAGTGATTCTTTTACCGTCAAATTCTAAAATGATATCACCTGCTTTGATTCCAGATTTATCTGCTGGACTATTTTTTCCAACGCTTGAAACCAATGCTCCCTCTGGTTTTTTTAATTTTTCTACCTCTGCAATCTCTTTTGAAACTTCTTGTATTCTAACTCCTAGCCATCCTCTTTTTGTTTCACCAAATTCTATCAGTTGATCAATTACGTTTGAGGCTGCATTTGAAGGAATTGCAAACCCAATTCCTATTGAGCCAGACTGACCTGGTGCAATAATAGCTGTATTGATTCCAATCACCTCACCTTTTAAATTAAACAATGGTCCACCTGAATTTCCGACATTAATTGAAGCATCAGTTTGTATAAAGTCTTCAAGTTGCGTTATACCAACTTGCCTATTTCTAGCTGAAATAATTCCTGATGTTACCGTGCCACCTAAGCCAAACGGGTTTCCAATTGCAACAACCCAGTCACCAACTCTTGCTTTTGATGAGTCACCAAATTTAACTGGTGTAAATTTATCATTGGTGTTCATTTTTAAAACCGCTACATCCATTAAGGGATCAGCCCCAATAATTTCTGATTTATACTCTTTATCACCTACCCTAACTATAATATCTTCTGCATCTTCTATTACGTGATTGTTTGTAACAACAATACCGCTATCCTTAATAATAAATCCTGATCCTAAAGCAGCGCCTTTTCGAGTCTCTGGACGACCTTCATTATTTGGAAACAAGTCGTTAAATGGATGACCTGGTGGAAAACTAAAACCAGGGGGTAGCCTAAAAGGATTATTATTTGAACTGTCATTCGATGAAGTCTTCATTGTTCTTGTAGTAGAAATATTAACTACTGAAGGTGTTAATTTTTCAGCTAAGTCTGCAAAAGAGTCTGGAACAGATCTCGCGCTAGAAAGAGAGAAATTAAAAATAATTAAAAATATAAATATTTTATTTAAATGTTTCATTAAACTTTTATATACCAAATTATTAAAAATCCGATAATCAAAAAAAACAAACCCGATGATCTTAATTTATTTTCTGGTGTATTTTTAATTATCTCCAACATATTTTTTATTCTTGACGGGAAGATGGCCAAAAAGAGCCCCTCTATAAAAAAAAGTAAACCTATAGCTGTTATTAACTCTTTCAATTGTTTGTAAATTATCTTTTTGCTGGAGATTTAATTGATTTACCAAAAAATTTAAAAAATTCGCTGTCTGGAGATAATACTAATGAGGTTTCTCCACCTATTAATGCTTTTTCATAAGCTTGCATTGCTCTATAGAAAGCAAAAAATTGAGGGTCTCTTCCAAAGGCATTTGCAAAAATTTTGTTTCTTTCGCCATCTCCCTCACCTTTCATTATTTCAGATTTTTTGTTAGCTTGAGCTAAAATAACTGTTACATCTTTGTCGGCAGTAGATCTAATTTTTTGGGCAATCTCAGCACCCTGGGCTCTAAATTCTTTAGCTTCTCTTTCTCTCTCAGTCTGCATTCTTTTATAAATAGCTTCGCTATTTGCTGGAGGTAAATCAGCTCTTTTAATTCTAACATCTACAATATTAATCCCAAAGTTCTTTGCCTCTTCATTTACTTGAGATTGAATTATTTGCATTTGTCTTGCTCTATCCGTAGACAATAAAGTAGCTAACTCTTGTGTTCCTAATACACCTCTTATTCTTGAATTGATAATCGTGGACAATCTTGATCTAGCAACTCTTTCATTCCCAACTGAGATATAAAATTTAAGCGGGTCTACAATTTTAAATCTTGCAAAAGCATCAACTATTAATCTTTTTTGATCTGCCGCAATAACTTCTTCAGGATCATTATCTAAATTTAGTATTCTCTTATCAAGGTAAACTACGTTTTGAATAAAAGGTAATTTAAAGTTTAAACCTGCTTTGGTAACAATTTTTTTTGGATCACCAAATTGAAGAACTATGGCTTGACTAATTTCCTGAACTATAAACAAACTTTGGAAAACTACAACTCCTACTAATACTATTGCTGGTATTACTAATTTAACGCCTTTCATTAATTGTTGCTCCCTCTTTTTTTCAATTCTGGTAAAGGTAAATAAGGAACTACACCAGATCCAGACTCTTTATCTATAATTACTTTATCAATGTCAGCTAAAACTTTTTCCATCGTCTCAAGGTACATTCTTTCTTGTGTAACTTGTTTTGCAACTTTATATTCATTATAAATCGCTAAAAATCTACTCGCCTCTCCCTCGGCTTTGGCTACAACTTCTTTTTTATAAGCTTCGGCTTGTTGTAAAACTTGTTCTGCTTCTCCTCGTGCTCTTGGTATAACATCGTTAGCGTAGGCTTCGGCCTCATTTTTTGATCTTTCTCTATCCGCCCTAGCAGCTTGTACATCTCTAAAAGCATCTATAACTTGTTCCGGTGGATCTGCTTGCTGTGTTTGTACCTGTGTTAATTGGATTCCTGAACCATATTCATCTAAAATTAATTGAGCAATTTCTTGAACTTCCACCTCTATTTTAGATCTTCCTTCTGTTAAAATATTTTGAATTTGATTTTTTGCAATTACTTCTCTCATTGCAGTTTCTGAAGCTGCTTTTACAGTCTCTACTGGACTTTGAATGTTGAATAAAAATTTTTGGGCGTCTTTAATAACCCAAAATACTGAATAGTTAATATCAACTATATTTTCATCTCCAGTTAACATTAAACTTTCTTCTGGAACATTTCCTACTCCTGAAGATCTTCCGGTGTCACTTGCTGGTCTAAACCCAACGTCTACTCTATTTACTTTTGTGACTTTTGGAGTAAGCACTCTCTCAAAAGGTGTAGGGAAGTGATAATGCAATCCAGGCTGAGTTGTATTTATATATTTTCCAAATCTTAAAACAACACCTTGCTCGTCTGGCAAAACTCTATAAAGACCACTGGCAACATATAGCAAAGCTAGTACTATTAAACCTATTACAAAGGGTCGAGAACCTCCAGATTTCCCTCCAGAAAGTTTATTAATGGTTTTTTGGAAATTTTTAATTATGTCATCCAAACTAGGTGGATCCTGTCTAGTACCTGATCCATTTCCACTTGGTGATCCGCCTCCTGGAGGTGTCCCCCATGGAGATTGATTATTTAAAATCTTGTCTTTGAAGCTCATGACACTTTATATAGTGACTTTTGCCCTAAAAACAAGTTATGTAAGAGCGTTATTATGTCTGAAAAAAAAGTATAAATGAGCAAAACAATGAGTGAAAAGCCTGCTCCTAAACAGTTTACAAAAACACCTATAAACGGCACTAAATATACAATATTAGTTTCCAGCGCTAAAGGCGGTGTTGGCAAATCTACAGTTGCGATCAACATCGCTTTTGCTTTACAAAATTTAGGACTGAAAATTGGTATCCTTGATGCTGATGTTTATGGACCATCGCTTCCAAAATTAATTAATCTAAATGAAAAACCTAAAAGTGAGGATGGTAAGGCCATGATCCCTTTGGAAAAATATGACGCTCAGTGCATGTCCATGGGATTTTTAGTTGATGAACAAACACCAATGATTTGGAGAGGCCCTATGGTTATTAGTGCTATAAAAACTATGACTCAAAAAGTTTTATGGAAAGATCGAGATGTTATCATAATTGATATGCCTCCTGGAACTGGAGATACTCAACTAACATTTGCCCAAGAAGTCAAAGTTGATGGAGCGATAATTGTGTCAACTCCTCAGGACTTAGCTCTTCTTGATGTTAAAAGGGGAATACAAATGTTTGATAAAACAGGAGTTAAAATTTTAGGATTAATTGATAACATGAGTTTTTTTAAAGGCGATGATGGAAAGGAATATAAAATTTTTGGAGAAAGTGGAGTAGAAAAAACTGCAAAAGAATTTAATAAAGAATTTTTAGGTTTCTTGCCAATTCATCAAGATTTAAGAAGTTCAGCTGATAAAGGTGAGCCATTAACGCATTCA
>Ga0315315_10003182_pt1 | contig 15058 bp, 13 predicted proteins | sample M140m3416metaG_FD_203699 | JGI IMG/M metagenome (GOLD analysis project Ga0315315, IMG submission 203699) | Ammonia-oxidizing marine archaeal communities from Monterey Bay, California, United States - M1 40m 3416 | ecosystem: Environmental > Aquatic > Marine > Intertidal zone | place: USA...
ACCGAGACCACACCTCGTCCGCCAACAGAGAGTAACGGAAGTGTCATGCTGTCATCACCGGAAAGAACAGTAAGGTCTGTACCCGAAAGGACCTGGGAAGCCTGATCCATTGATCCAGTTGCTTCTTTCACCATGGCTATGCCCGGAAGTTCAGCAAGTCGAAGGATCGTTTCCGGTTCGATGTTGCGGCCAGTACGACCAGGTATGTTGTAAACGCAGATAGGGATAGAAACGGCTTCAGCTATCGCTTTGAAGTGCTCGAACAAGCCTTGCTGGGTTGGGCGGTTGTAGTACGGGCCAACAACAAGGGCCGCATCAGCACCCATTTTTTCAGCGTACTGTGTGAGTCGAATAGCTTCGGATGTAGAGTTGCTTCCGGTCCCTGGCATCACCAGAGTTTTGCCTTGAGCGGCTTGGATGCTCTCGCTGATGACCTGCTCATGTTCTTTGTGAGAAAGGGTAGGAGACTCACCTGTTGTTCCAGCCGGGCAGATGGCAGTAACACCCGCCTCGACTTGAAATGCGACCTGTTCATTCAGCCGTTGGACATCGACTTTTCCATCACGAAAGGGTGTCACAATGGCGACGGAAAGACCGGCGAATTGTTCAGCACGCGTAGGCATGGAGAGTCCTTTTTTTGCTTGGTATGTTGAAATATTCTTGAAGCCAACGGTTCGCACCTGCCGGAAGCCACCGACAATCTTCTCGCGAGGATACGTGTTTCGTGAAAAGGCCGCAAAGGGTGGCAGTGTGGCAGGCATTTTTGTGGTAACGTCGGGAGCAAGTGGGCTCTGAAAGAACTATGGCAGAAATCTTTGAACATATGCGAGATGGTGAGCAGCGGATTGGTGCACGGCAGCCAGTTCCTTCGCATGCTGCTACAAATATTGCGAGAAAGGTTCTTCAGGATGGATTCGAAGGCAGGCTTCCCCTCTCGACAAAGCCATGTCTTGGCATTGTGCTTGGTACCGGCATGGGGTCGTTAGTCGATCATCTTGACGAGAAAAGGACTGTCGACTTTTCGGAACTTGGATGGCTTCCACCCGCAACAGCCATAGGTCATGCTGGCCGACTGGTTTGGGGCCACGTTGAGAAACAGTCAGTGGTGATGCTGCAGGGTAGAGTGCATGCATATGAGGGACAGCCTGTTGAAATGCTGTATCGGGGTATTGAGCTTTTTGCGGCGCTAGGGATTGAGCAAGTCCTTCTCACCAATGCATCAGGAGGATTGACTACAGATCTTGCGGTTGGTGAGATTGTTGTTCTGAACGACCATATTGATTTTGTCCGGCATACGTTGGCTGCAGAGTATCTGAAAACTGACGGTTCTCATGTGTATGATGAATTGCTGTCAGTTGAGGTCGTTCGTGCTGCTCAGGCGGCTGGTCATCGCTGTCGGCGTGGTGTCTATGCCTATTGTCTGGGGCCCAACTATGAAACCCGGGCAGAATACCGGATGCTAAAGATACTTGGTGCGGATGTTGTCGGGATGTCAACGGTGCCAGAAGTCATTGTTGCCAGAAGTTTTGGAATGCGTGTTGTGGCAGCATCAATCGTCACGAATCTTGCAGATTCAATTGACCGTGAGGACAAACAGCCGATACATGGTGAGGATGTGTGCCAGACGGCCGCGTCTGCCACGAATGGCGTATGGACAATTGTTCGGAAACTTTTGGGTGAACTATGAGGTCCGGCGCTATGTTGCTCCTTACTAACGACGATGGAATTCATGCGGATGGGCTGCGTGCTCTGGAAAAAGCGGCTCACCAATGGCAGTCAGATGTCATTACTGTCGCACCACTCGAGCCCCATTCGGGCTGTGGTCACCGGGTCACGGTAGACCGGCCACTGGAGTTCCAGCAGGTGGAAGAAAACCGATACTACGTAAATGGGACCCCTGCAGACTGCGTGCGACTGGCTTTTGCCACACTCAAGTTGGATCAGCCGGGGTGGGTTCTTTCAGGGATTAATGCTGGCGGAAATCTCGGTGTTGATATTCACCATTCAGGCACCGTTGCGGCTGCACGTGAGGCTGCACTTCATGGGTGGCCGGCAATGGCGTTGTCGCAGTATCACCGACGAGGGAAGCCTATCGACTGGGATATTACATCGTCGTGGGCAGGAGCTGTTTTTTCAGCTATCAATGATTTCCCACCGCTTGGACGTGGCCAGTTTTTGAACGTCAACTTTCCTCATCGAGACAATCCTCAGGCAGATCATCCTCCACCGATTGTTGCCTGTGACATCGACCCTTCTCCATTACCTTTGCAGTTCGTTACTCATGATGATGGGTGGATGTACCAAGGGAAGTACCAGGACCGGCCACGGCAGCCAGGGAAAGACGTTGATGTCTGTTTCGGTGGGCAGATTGCGTTGTCTCGGGCGGATGTCGTTTAGTTTCGCTCGAGCGTATCGACCTCAACATCAAAAACCCGCACTTGAGACCATTTTTCTGCATTGTCAGCAATGAACTGCTGATGGCGGTCTGATGTCTGGTACGTGTCATGAGCAGCGTGTGACTCAAAGATGATTTCAAGGGCAACGTCAAAAGCTCTGTCGTTTACTTGTCGGTCATAGTCATGTGCACACGTACCAACGGCGAATGATAGTGCTCCCGGATGGTTTGTCAGGTGTGTTCGACAAGATTCTATCAGTGGTTCAATAGTGTCTTTATCTTTCATGGTGAAGTAAACGGCGTGTGAAAGCATGGTCAGGTCCTCATCCTTATCTGTTTTTATAGTGCACGATGGTGTCTGTGGTTCGATTCGTCACGCTTGATTCAGGCTGTCTTGATTCAAGTTGTGAAGTACGAGTCTTGTGCCTGAAAAAAATGCATTTGAAAGTGTTATGCTTGTTCGGCTCCGTGTGATTTTGCCGGTGATCTTCGTGGAACAGAGGGGCCGATAACAGATTCAACCTCACTGTCATCAAGCATTTCTCGAGAGATGAGCTCCTCCGAAAGGGTATCCAGCTTTTCGCGGTTGTCGGCGAGTAATGCGTCGGCCCGCTCGGCAGCAGCAGAGAGAATGCGTCCCACTTCTTCGTCGATCACTTGCGCGGTGTGTTCGCTGAAGTCACGTTGTTCGTAGACATCTCGTCCAAGAAACGGATGTTCATTCGATGTCTGGCAGGCAAGGGGCCCAACTCGTTCACTCATGCCCCAGTTCGACACCATCTTGCGGGCCAGGCGAGTAGCCTGGGTCAGATCGTTTTCAGCACCAGCGGAAAATTCACCAAAGACCAGTTTTTCAGCTGACCGTCCCGCCAGAATAAAAGCCAGACGATTGTGGAGATCAGATTCACCGATGTTCATGCGGTCTTCTTCGGGAACCAATTGTGTTACGCCAAGAGCCCGCCCGCGTGGGATAATCGTAACCTTGTGAAGCTTGTCGACACCAGGAAGAAGCCACGATGCGAGAGCATGTCCGGCCTCATGGTAGGCCGTCATTTTTTTCTCGTGGCCTACCAGAACCTCTTCACGCTTTGGTCCCATGAGAATCTTATCGCGAGCATGGTCAAAGTCGGATGCGTCAACATGTTCCTTATCATGTCTGGTTGCCCATAGTGCAGCTTCGTTCACAAGGTTGCGGATGTCAGCACCAGTAAGTCCAACAGTTCCTTCGGCCAGCCGTTGCATGTCGACATCTTCAGCAAGTGGAACATTTTTTGTGTGCACTTCAAACAATGCAACTCGTGCTTTTTGGTTGGGACGATCAACTGTGACATGGCGATCGAAACGCCCTGGACGAAGGAGTGCCGGATCCAGCACATCGGGTCGGTTTGTTGCTGCAAGTACAATCACTGATTCAGTCGGGCTGAAGCCATCCATTTCACTCAGAATCTGGTTGAGTGTTTGTTCCCGTTCGTCATGGCCACCACCAAGCCCGGCCCCTCGAATTCGTCCAACAGCGTCAATTTCATCTATGAATAAAATTGCTGGTGAGGCTTCTTTGGCTGTTTTAAATAGATCGCGCACTCGTGATGCACCAACGCCGACAAACATTTGGATAAATTCACTGCCCGAAATGGAGAAAAACGGAACGCCGGCTTCTCCCGCAACCGCTCGGGCAAGAAGAGTTTTTCCTGTGCCGGGGGGGCCCATCAAAAGGACGCCCTTGGGGACCCGACCACCAAGTCTTTGGAACTTTTTAGGGTCTTTTAAAAATTCAACAATTTCTTTGAGATCCTCTTTTACACCATCGAGTCCTGCAACGTCAGCAAACGTCGATTGCTTGTCTTCGGTGTTGAATCGCTTGGCAGGAGACTTGGTGAAATTGCCAAGGATGCCTGATCCGCCGAGTGGGTCCCGGGCACGTCGCATGGATATCCAGAAGGCACCCATGAGCAAAAGAGGTATGAGCAGGTAGATGCCGAGGAGAAATCCGGTGCCATCAGTTGGCTGCTTGACGACAGTGCGGACGTTGTGCTTCAGCAGCAGGGAATCAAGTCCATCGCCGACGAGATACTGGGAGACTTCAACCGTGAAGCGTCGAGTTCCCTCGGGTGATTCAACGCGTTCCTTTGGCGGCACGACTTTAAATGTTCCGCGAACAGTGCTTCCAGTAATTTCCACATTTGTGACATTGTCGGCTTCAACCTCATGAATGAATTGGTCGTAGCTGATAGGAAAGGAGCCACCGGTCTGTTCTCGAAAAAGAACAGTGATAAATGCGAGTCCAAGAAGAACCAGCAGGACCACGGCAGGCCCACCCATTGGTTTCCCAAACAGTTGGGGGGTAGGCTTCGGTGGCGTTGGTCGTTTTGCCGGTCCAGGTGGCGGCGCTGTGTCCATGAAGAGAAATTCCTGTTCAAAATAATAGGGTGCAACACACTGCAAGCCATTGTCTGGCGGCATGTACAGTTTAGCAGGGTATAACGAAGTGTATTGAGAGACGAATAGTCGTCAGATACGTAGTGTTTCGGAAAAGCGTAGCCTAATGTGTTTTGAGTCGAAGAAGGAGATGCCCACAAAACCCACGAGCTTTGGGGTGGTTGCAATCATTCGACAAGGTGATTTATTCCTCGCAATCCGTAGGGGTGAAAGTCTTCGTGCTGGTGGAATGGTCTGTTTTCCAGGTGGTCATGTTGAAGCAGGAGAGCACGATAGTGAAGCAGTTACTCGAGAGTGCCATGAAGAACTTTCAATTGATGTCGTACCACGGAATGAGGTTTGGAAGAGTGTGACAGACTGGGGGACAGCACTCTCGTGGTGGACAGTTGAGCCACTTCAACCCTGTTGTCCAGTTCCCCATCCGATTGAGGTTCAGGAATTCTTCTGGCTTTCTCTGGATGACATGATCGCGCATCCAAATCTACTTCCCGGAAATCAGATATTTCTTAAGCACGTCAAGTTCGGAGACATTCTGCTCTGACGGCTACTTGTTCGAAGGTGGTGGGTCGTCTTTTTCACTGAGCGTTCGTTCAAGAAGCGGAAATTCCTCAGGCAGGATCTTCTCGAGCTGTAATCCAGGTGTAACCCGCGGTGGTGGAAACTGTGGTGGATTTTTGGCCTGCTCAAGAAGAAGCCTGAACCGATTTTTTTGATGCGATAAAGCTGGCTTTAGCTGAGGCTGTTCGAAGTTTGCCGGAGCCACACGCTGGTCTTGAGGGGAGGTGTTAGCGGATCGTGATTGGGGCTTTTCATTCGGAGGGAGTGCGGTAAGCCACGTTACAAACAATTCTTGCTCATGCGATGTTAAGAGTGTTTTTTGGGAAGCTGATGTTTTCCTACTTTTATCGTGATGATTCAGGATTTTAGAAAGGAACGCTCTGTCGCTCGATTTGTGTTGAACAGACATTGTAATACTGTGAAGATTTGTCAGGGTTGTTGTCTGGTTGGCCTGCCCATGAATGGGTCCACGCAAGAGTTTTGGTTCTACCCCCTGCGAGCCACCGTGGCACGCGCCAGCAGCGCATCGGTTCAGAAGAAGTGGTTGGATGGCGCGAGTGAAGCTCCCGAGAACAGCAGGATGAACTTCTTGTCTGCTGGGCTGTGCAGCAAATACTGTCGAAAAACTCAGCAATGCCAACAAACATAGTCCAGCATGGTACCGGTGCAGATGAGACATTTTGTTGCTGTCCCTTGGGAGTGAACTCGTAGTGAATCGTGCAGAGACTAGGCAGATTGAGAGTCAGGATCAACGCCATCCAACTACGCTTTAGGGGTTCTGGGTGCTGCCTGCCACAAGATGGGCTGGAAAACTCGCCTTGAGAACGGTACAAGAAGAAATTCACAGATCGGGAAGATATGCTTTCGATCAAATTGAAAATATCATCAAACAACGCACTGGAGATGAGACGGATGGATCAGACGTTCGTAATGTTCAAGCCTGACTGCATTGAGCGTGGGCTCCTGACAAAGGTTATGAGTCGGTTCGAGGATAAGGGGCTTCGGCTTGTTGCCTTGAAAATGCTCCGAGTGACACCCGATCTTGCAAAACAGCATTACGCAGAACATGTCGAAAAGCCGTTCTATCCGAGCCTTGAGTCTTTTATTACTGCAGCGCCAGTCGTTGCGGCAATTTATGAGGGACTTGATGTTGTTCGAGTAGTCCGTGAAATGCTCGGGGCAACAAGTGGACTGAAGGCGGCCGCCGGGACAATCCGTGGTGATTTTTCGGCAAGTCGTCAGATGAATCTGGTACACGCATCAGACTCAGCAGAGTCAGCTGCCCGAGAGATCGGCATATACTTTGATGAAAAAGAAATTGTTGCGTGGGCACCACGATGTGACGATATGCTTCGGGCCGCGGATGAGGCCTAGGTGGCCGCGGCGTGCGTTCTCTTGGGACTCCAAAAAAGCCGATTGTTTATTCACTGGCCGCTGACCAAAGATCAAGATGGGTCGTGTCAGGTGGAGGGAATATATGTGCCGGAAGGACGGTTGAAAGTAGCCGGCTCCCGTTTTCCTTTGGTTTTGCAAACAGGCCAAATCCGAGTAGCCGTTTCCAGCGGCAGTGGTTTTTGTCGAGAGAATAACCACGGGCATTGTTGTAATAATCACTCTTCGGATGTTCTTGAGGAAGACCAAGAGCAAGGGGCTCGGACGGGACAAACCGGTACAGGTCGGTTGAGATTATTTCACGACCGGTCTGGGTATCTTCCAGAAGGAATACGGGATGTGACCCAGGAACTGGTCTGGAGAATAAGTAAACCGCTGGCTGCGTTCCTGCTGGTGCTGTTTCGACAACCCGCTTGTCCACGAGATAAATTGGTACATGAGGAGTGTCGGTGGTCGAGAATCGAAGAAGGCCGTAATCGACGTTATTAACAAGTGATTGGGCAGTCGCAGCAGCTTCATTGCGTTGGTTGACCACCAGGAAACTGCGATACCAAATGCTCTCCCCAGGCCGAAGCGTCAGGTTGGGTATCATCTCAATCACATCATAATTTCGAAATGAATTCTCAGGCCGTGTTTTCCAGTCTTTCCAGATGCCACTGTATAGTTGAGGGTAATGGGCCAGGAAATCTCGCAAGACACCACCACCTCGTTGTGTGTACGGCTCGCCACGTTCTGCCTTGGCCTGTTCTTCTTCCAGATGTTTGTCACGACCAAACACAATCGCGAGGCTTGCGGAATCCTTGTCTGGAGAGGCACTTGCGATTTTCCAGCCACCGGTTTTTCGCAAGGATATTGTGCCGTCTGGTTTTGTGCCCGGGAAAAACACATCGCGTGGTTTGAGTGTGTTGTCTGGCGAGCTAATGGCATGGCAGGGGAGGCTCGTATGCCGTGTGCCGCCCCACGGTGCATTCAGAAAGTCAAAGACAATGTCTTCACGAGGGCTGAAGTTGTGAACAACCCACGTGAGTTCAATGATGCCGTTGCCAATATCTCGAACCTGGTTGTAGTACAAGACGGGTGAGCGGTGGATTGTCCGTACCTGAGGAACGAGTCCCCATGTAAGAGATCGATACCCTCTCTTGTCATTTGTTTGACTGGCGGCCAGCATTGGGCAGTAGAGGTTGTTGATTGTGCGGCTGTCAGGAATATACGCACCGGAATTATGAATGAAGAATGTGGACTTGTATGGAATCGCAGTGATCGCCTCGAGGGTGCTTTCCGGTACGTCTCCGCTTCGTTGGATCGCCGTCAATCCGTTGTACTTGCTACACACCGTGACAAACTGCCAAACCTCGTCATTCCACGGTGAGCGACTCGGGCCCTCGCCCGTACACGATGGTGGCACGCTTTCGCCAAAGGGTCCCCTGAGAGAATAGACTTGTCCTCCTTTTCCGATACGAAGTGTGAAGGAATTGTTTTCATTCTGGTCGTGTTGAATTTGAGCATGAAAGACCTGTTTTTCATCAAGGCCTTCAGCCCAGAGACTTGTGCTTGGCGTGTAATCAAGAGAAATCGAGGTCGATCCTTGTCTGTCTTTTTCGACTGCTGCAACGGAGGGAGGGAAAACATCGAGTATTTCTTTTTCGATGATCTCAGATGCATTTGAGGTCAGTCTAAAAAGAAAAAGAGCCAAGAGAGCGGCTAGAGTTCCAATTGTCGTTCGTTGAACGAACGACAGCGTGCAGAAAGATTTCATGAGATGTTTTGTGGGAGTGTGGCAGCGACAATGCCACGGGGTGGTAGGCAGGAGTTGAGTGGGGGGGTGAGTATTATCGCTTGATGGGTCTATTGTCTTTGTGTTGACACCCAAATTTTGCTGTGCGTGGAATAATTGAGTGAACGAGCGTGTTGCCATTCATTTGCCAAACCAAGAGAAGCAGAAGAAGGCTTACTATTCAACAGCAATATCAAATACGGTTCCTCCACTTGGCACGGTACACACCATCGCCGAATTTCCATCTCGATACTTTTCTGGTATTTCTATTTCTCTGAGTTCCGGTGGCAGAAAAGATTTTTCCCCCCAGAAGTCGATAGACACTACATAGTTGCCAGGCTCGATACCTTTCTTGCCGGAACGATGAATGAGCTGATAGTGACCTCCAACTCCGGTGTTTGCATGGATTGTCTCAGCATTTGAGTCTTTGGCTTGAAACATGACACGGAGTCCTTCCGGTGCTGGTTCACCGTGAATGGTAACCGTTCCAGAAACCTCACCCACACGGATGCCACAACCACATACGCATGGTATTAGCGAGACCAAAAGAAAGAGTGGAACGAGTGACGTTGGAAATCGTTGTAGCATAAGTTTCAAGTTAGCTTTGAATGCATCGGCTGTGTAACTAAAAAGTGCTCAATTCCTGAAAGATTTCTAAAGCCCATTTACTGGCTAACTTCCTCGCCATTGGATGAGAGTTGGGCGAGCCAGGACTGTGCATCCAAGGATGAGAAATTTACAAATTTCACAGAACCATCGATCATGAGCACTCCGCCGCCACTAGGATGCTCTGATCCAAGACCTACATTAGCCATGACGGAGTGACCTGTAGCATCAACTCGAGCCTTGTTTACTGCCCACATGTCGCTGTTTGCCGCTGACCATGTGCCATTCGTTACGGTAGGAGTTGCCTTGCCAGCGATTGAGGTCGGGATGGCACCGGCGTACCATGATTGACCTAGGGCACTCTCCAGAATTGCAACGGTGTTTGATGTGCCGTCAGTAAAGTCTGCGAATCCTTTTGCTGCATACCAACCAAACGCTCCCGAATTGTCTAATGACTGAAGGCCTGACACCGTATGATTACCACCACCAGTCGGAACGCCCCAGTTAGCACGATAAACCGTGAGTCCTCCTGGCCGAGAACCACCGACACCATCCGTCTTGTCGAATTCTTTTCCGAGGCGTTCTCTGCTTCGGCATGTGTTTCCATAGCTACTGCCTGTGGCTGATCCAACAGCTGTACCATTAATTACAAGATTTCCTGTGTAGCTAGGGCAGTAGAACTCTGAGATTCGCGCCTCATTTGAAATGTTGTCTGGAATTGTCCACTCCCTGTAGACAAAAAAACCACCTGCCGGTGCTTTGAAATTATTAGTTGCGGTCACCCAATTCTGGTGCAAGGTAGTTTGCTCGATATGCGGTAATATTTGTGTGGCCCAACTTGCGTACGCGCCCCAATAAGCATGACGAGCATTGCCATCGCTCCAGTTTTTAAAGCCACCATGAACTTTTCCGGAAGAGTCTTTTTTGAATGCGACGTAGGGCATGTGATTGTCACTGCCCGATGCATTCGAGTCAGCAAAGTTGTGAATGCCATTGCCAAGTTGTTTGAGGTTGTTCTGGCAAGAGTTCCGTCGGGCGGCCTCTCGTGCCTGCTGGACGGCGGGTAGAAGAAGGCCGACGAGTACCCCGATAATAGCTATGACAACAAGGAGTTCGATCAGAGTGAAAGCAGATCGTAGGGGGAAGTGATGGTTTTGTTTCATTTTCAAGCCTCAGAATTTGAGAAGAGTGCAGACATCAATGAATTCAAAAAAATAGAACACGAATTTCCTGTTCACAAGCGGGCGTTGAGTCGTAGAAATGTCGATTCATAAACCTATAATTAAGATGCAGACTGCAGTGCTGAATGTCAATCAGGCATTTACCTGATAGGTCCCGTCTCCCTGCCGCAGGATAGCGATTAAATTACTCCTGTCTTGGCAGAATGCCGCTTTGGTATGCCTTGCTGACTGCGGCTGGTGCGTTTGATACGCCAAGTTTTTTGTAAATATGTGACACATGTGTATCGACGGTTGAGTAGCCAATGCCAAGTTGTGTTGCTATTTCCTTTTTGACAAGACCTTCGCTGAGCATGAGGAGGATCTCGTTTTCACGTTCAGTCAACGCGTCGATGTGGAAAAGTTCCTTTGTTGTCATTTTTTCAAGAATGAACTTGGCAACATTTTTGTCGAGAGAGCCGCCTCCCTGCGAAACCGTACGGATGGCCTCCGTGATTTCTTTGAGTCGGGCGCTTTTAAGAAGGTAGCCAGAAACTCCCGAAGAAATCGCCCGCACAATATCGTTGGGTGCATCGGATTGTGACAAGATAATGATCCGCGTCGCAGGACTTGCTGCATGAATAAGTGGAAGGGCATCCAGCCCACTCATTCCCGGCAGCCGTAAATCAAGTAGAAGGATATCCGGCTGGTCCGACTCATTGGTCGTTTCAAGTGTTCGGAGAGCAATTTCGGTTGTTCCGAAGAGCCCAGTTAGTTCCATGTCGGTGGCGTCGTCTATTGCTAATGCAATGACGGTACGGTAGTCAACATTGTCCTCAACGACCATGATTCGAATCATCGCAGAGTCTTTAGGGCCAGTCATAGGAATACTCGTGTTGCTTTTGCTAAAGGTGTTCATAGCCACCATGACTTTGTTTTTGTGCGAAGTGTAATGCAAGTTCCCCCCTCCGGCCGGTCAGTTGTGACAACTGTTCCACGGAGGAGGCGCGCGCGGCGAAGAAGGGATTCTGGTGAAAGTCTCGCAATCCCAGATTCTTTCGAAGGAAGGCCTTTTCCGTTGTCAATCACTGTAAGTACGAGTTCTTTTGGAGTTGCATCAAGATTCGCCTGTACGTGTGTTGCTCCAGAATGCCGAATGACATTCGCAAGACATTCTTTGAAAAAAAGAGCAACACCGATTTGGGTTTTTGGGTCGAGAGATTCAAGGTGATCGCCCCCCTCAACGTTGATGGTGTATTCAATGTCGCTCAGGAGACGACCTGCAATACGTTCTATATCAGCCACAAGTCCTTCGTAGAGTCCTTTGGATTCCAGGAGATTAACGCACGCTTTGGCTGCCTTGCCACTTCGAGATGTCAGTTCATGGATTCTTTGAAAAAGCGGTGACAACTGGTCGGGTTCATGTATTTTCGTACTTGCGAGGTCGCTGCAAAGCGATATTGCGTGAAGGTTGGCGCCCAACTCGTCATGCAGGTCTGCAGCAATCTGTTCGCGAGTATTGTAAACCGCTCTGTGTTTTAAAAGTCTTTGGATGACAATAATTGCTGCGATAATTGCAATAAGCAGGCAACTTACCCAGAAGAGAAGTTCGATTGCAGCTTTCTGGCTCTGATAGGCCGCGGTTAACGCGGCCTGCACGAGAGGACGTTCGGTTTCCAGTTCATGGCGTCTGGCAAGTTGGTTAAGCCAGGTTCGTGTAGTCAGTATTTCTCCATAGTAATTATTGCCATCTGTAATTGCCGGGAGTCGGTCTTGGCGTGAGATGAGTGCCGGTGCAAGGCTGGTGGTTACCTCACTTGCAACAGCAACATTTTTTCCATCGCTGAGACACTCGATTTCTGCAAGCCCCAGGCACCCAGAAGATGAACCTGGGACATGATCGGGTTGAATAACATTCAGCCGAATAAACTGACAGGTGGTCACTGGGAATTTCAGCTGAAGAATAGGGCCTGCAACAAATGTGGTGAGTCGGAACTCTGCAAGCGGTTGGCCATCTGTAAAGTCATCTTTCCGTGCTCCAATAATCTCGAAATGGCGTGGAATGCCGAAGGCATTAGGGTGTGCATGCGGGATGTTATCGCTGATATCTGTGGCATGCAGGCAAACGCCATTGATTTTTATTGGTTTACCGAGGTTGATATCAAAGTGGTTTGTGCTGCCAACAGGAATGTCAGTGAAGAACGCGAGGCTTCGACTGCCCGTGTTGGCATCCATTATGTAAGGAACAACACCATCCACTATAAATTGCGGATTCCGTGCACCTTCCGGGGAACTGTCTGCAGATGAGTACGCAACAGTACAGTTAAGACCAACGTTTTGCTGGCCACAAAAAATAAGTATTTCTGCAAACTGCAGGACATATCGTTCGTCCCACGCTCGTTGTGAAAGTGCGGTTGCCTCCAGCCGGACTCGTGTAGCAAGAACCGCTTTGCACGGTATCGAAAGAGGAGACTTCCGGGGTAGGATCTGATCCTCAGCGGTGAAAGATGCCAGAAGGGTCTTGGTGCCGGTTTCATCATCAATCGCCCAAATCTTAAATTCCTCAGGAAAACCATCGGCCTCCACAGTTGAGTCTGGGTTGTGATACAGCACTGGAACAAGAATGATTTCGTTTATTGTCGCTTTGTCTTCAAGTGACACCTCAATCCATTCTTCATGCCCGTCTGTGTCGTGGGCCTGCGAGCGATAGCCAATTGGCCCGATACCACTTAGAAGCCGTGGATGAGCGAGTGTCTCGAGCTCTTGGTCGATTGCCTCGAGTCGTTTTTCAAGACGTGTTGTTGCCCATGGCCTTGGGAAGGTTCGTTCAGCAGACGCAGCCAGCGTTGTGCCAAAAAAAAGAAAAAAGAAACTTGTTTGATAGGTAAGCCAATTCATAAGAGTTTGTCTTTTGAAACGTATCGAGTTTCTGTGAATGCTTCCTGAATAGGAAGAGAACGCTGAGTGTAGTATCCGGTTTGCATCCTTTTGGTACGATACGCCAGATGATGAATAGTGCTCGACAACACTGTAATCTAGTGGGGCCCCATAAACAATTTACTGCTCGATCTATATGTGTGCGTAGAGTGCTCCTGGTCCTGCAGCGTAGACTGGAGCCTGTAAACGTATGGTTGGTTCCTGTGCTGGTAGCTGCTTGATTGAATGCCTGAGTTAGACCTTAGAATAAAGGGAAAGAGTGAAATGATGTGTTCGCTGATATGTGGAACTGTCTCGTGGAACATGATTGGAAGACATGTTTCTCTTTTGTGTCTTTGTTTTTCAGGAATCCTTGCCTTCGGGGCAAAGCCAGTTGGTGAATCACCGGCTGTCCCTGGTGGCTCTCTTGTACGAGTTGGCGAGACATTCAGTCTGCCGGACGGGCCGGCTTGGGACGGGACTGGTGAACTAGTGGTCAGCGACGTGAAAGACCAGTCTGTCCATTGCTATCGTCCGAGTGAAAAGAGCTGGAAGGCAGTGCCAATGGAGCCGGCTCGCTACTCAGGGTTTTTCGTGCAGTGCGGGACATTGTATGCGGCCGACAATGGCAATGGAGTTGTTCGGCGGTTTCCGGGGATGACACCTGAGCAGGTTGATGCGTCTGAGGCATATTCACTCGGTGAACCTGACAAAAAAGGAAAGCCTCCACGGCCGAATGACTTGGTTGTTGATCGTCAAGGGAATATCTACGTCACTGTCACTGGGAGGAATGAAGTCGTATGTGTTCGTTCTGATGGAACGAGCAGCGTTGCGACAACAGGGGTTGTCTCTCCAAATGGAATCACCATGAGTCCAGATGAGAAGACACTCTACGTTGCAAGCTACAAGCCAAAGACGATCGAAGCGTTTCCTGTTGTATCGCCAGGGGTGCTCGGTGATCAGCAGCGTTTTGCATTGATGGATGATGGTGATGCGCTGGGTGCTGATGGTATGACCATTGATTCAGCCGGCAATGTCTACTGTGCGGGGGCTACCGCAGTATGGATTTGGAATTCAGCAGGGACGTTGCTTGAAAAAATTGAATGCCCAACGCGACCAATCAACGCCACCTTTGGTGGGGCCGACAGGAAAACTCTATTTATTACATGTTTCGACGGCGTGTATGCATTGCCGATGACGACATCAGGCGTAAAGTCAGCTGATGGTTTGCAGGCAAATTAGACCACTAGCTGGCACAATTTTTTCATAGTGCGATACTAATGGCTCCTGTAGGACGGGCAGAAAAGAATATCTATTCATTTGTGATAAAAGGGGTTTCGTATGTGTGGTCGTGGCGTGTCAATCAAGTGTTGGGTTTGCTGGGTCGCCTTGGCGTGCAGTGCGTTGGGTGTTGTTGTCACAGGTGCTGAGGTCGAACGTTCCGCGAGTGTGGCACCGGTGCCTGCAGATGTTCAGGTTCAAAAGGTTGCAGGAGCAAAACCCCGAAACGTGGTTTTCATTCTTTCAGATGATCATCGGTACGATGCCATGAGTTTTCTGGGGCATCAGTTTGCTGAAACACCGCACCTTGATTCACTTGCTTCAAACGGGGTGCATTTTGAAAATGCATTCGTCACCACGTCGTTGTGTTCACCGAGTCGTGCGTCCATTCTGACAGGGCTCTATACCTTCCGTCATCGTGTTATTGATAACAATCGATTGGTGCCTGATGGAACGCTTTTCTTTCCGCAATATCTGCAGAAGGCCGGCTATTCAACCGGATTCATTGGGAAGTGGCATATGGGTGGGCATCATGATGATCCA
>Ga0315315_10003184_pt1 | contig 15057 bp, 14 predicted proteins | sample M140m3416metaG_FD_203699 | JGI IMG/M metagenome (GOLD analysis project Ga0315315, IMG submission 203699) | Ammonia-oxidizing marine archaeal communities from Monterey Bay, California, United States - M1 40m 3416 | ecosystem: Environmental > Aquatic > Marine > Intertidal zone | place: USA...
ACTAGCTTGAATAATTCTCATTGCTTGGTCAAAAACTCTTATGGACATTGTTTCCATCTCAAATGCTCCCAATTCCGTATGAAACCACCTGAATTTTTTTAATCTATTTTCTGGACACCACAATTTTGTATTTAGAATGGTAAGCGCGCATTCTAACATAGTATTTGGGCCATTTTTATATTTGTATTTCCATATTTCCGGAATTTCCGCAGTAGCTATAATACTTTCCAGACTTCTATTAAATGGTTTCCAACGTATAGATGTTTCTGGTTGGAATTCTATATCTGTGATTATACCTTTTGTTCTTCCACATTTAACGTATGCGCCAACGTGTGAAGGCATTGGTCTTTTCAATGGTGTCCAAGAGCCACTTTCTGCCAATGGTATGTCCATAAATTTTGATTTTAAATTGGCAAAGACGTGTTCAACAATAAGACCAAAAATACGTTGCATATGATGTGAAGGCGGTGTATTATATTTTTCATGATATTTTATTAAACATCTTAAAAAAAACGCAATATGGCCACACATCATTCCCAATTTAACAGAGGAAGGAGTCATGCATAATATGGTGTCTGGTGTGATAGGAAATTCCATCACAATGTCCAAAAAAGTTGCATCATTCTCTAATATGTGAATATTGATATCTTTTAAGCACATTTTATCATGATACTTCCAACACCAACGTTGTATTTGCTCGTTTTTTATTTCAAAGTATTTGTAGATGCGTTTTAACAGTCTCACAGCTTTTGAATTGAATTCTTCCGGTTCGATATATTCGCAAATGGCTTTTATATTTTTTTTATACCATTTTTTCATAACATGTGCCGTTAAAAACATCCAACTGTACGAAACATCCATGTCTAATTCAATAACGGTGTCCCAAATGGCATTTCTTAACTTTTCATGCCGAAACCATTGTTTCGGAGGGGTCCAATCTTTTATTTTTGGAATCCATATGTCGGCCGCCATAGCTAAGACATCCATATAACGCCGACTGGACCATTTTTTTTCAAAGGGTAATGACGGATTTTCAATCCATTCAATACATTCCAAGGGCCATTCGATATCTTTTAATTGAATTTCTATAATTTTTCTATTGTACATAGTGTATACCATATTATTGGTACCGGCAACTATTTTTTTATGTTCATTTTTAAAACACAGTTTACATGTTCCTCTATGGAAAAGTGCCATGTGTTTTTCGTTACCTATTAAAATACCACAGTCTAAACGCGATATATAATTCGCTTCAATATCAACGCTAAATGACTGGACACCCGTCATCATACAATACCCCATACATTTGTTTTCTGTAACGACTACAGTGTGATTTGGCCCGTCAATACAAATATCTTTGCAATTTGTACGACCCGTTGAAATATAATGGTGACATTTCCATGAAGAAACATACCATATGCAAATATAGCCGTATTCGTCACCAGTTACCACAGTAGATGTAGTGGCATCGGCGCATATAATTTTAGAACGGTGTTGTCTTAAATGTGTTGTCTTACAAGTGTCTGCATCATAACAATGTAAAGAAATAAGAGTCCAATATACAAATGATTTTGTTTTGGGTATAATTACCCAGCCAAGCGGTCTTCTACTGATTTCGTATATTTCGGGGGAAGTTTCGTTGGGAGTATAGATATGTACATTTTGTTGACTGTCCAACGCAAATAATTTTTCAGAATCAAACAAAAACCCATGCAATTTTAAAGGAGCACGATAATGAAATACATTTGTACCGTCCGGTAAATGTCCAGAAATAATTTGGTTTTCTTGTGTTATGACTATACCAGGAGTTATTAATATTTCATTCGGTTGATATTTGTAAGATTTGGACATAAAATCCACGAATTCGAATGTTTTAATTCCTTCCTTTTCTTTTTGAACAAAAATATTATCATTTTTTCGAATAAAGGAAGTTTCGAATGATTCCATCCTGACCTATTTAGGGGTCTCTTGTAGTGTAAAATGGCAAGGCCTGGTACGCGAATTCCGGCAGTTACATTGTATGCCGAGAAAGAAGAAATTAAAAGTGCATTTGGCATTGCGACAAAAAGTTGGATATGTGCCTCGTGTAGAAAGGAATTTAGTTTATTGGAATCGCTTGGCGATTTGGGGTGCTGGCAACATCCTGGGTTTATCCAAGAAGATGGGGTTTGGTCATGTTGTGGTCAAAAAATATTTCCATCCAAATGGAATCATAACCAACCCATTCTAAGAATGTATGATAATAAACACGAATGCTACCCCACTATACCTTCGGTTCGTGGCTGTCAAAGATGTGACCATAAAACTTCAGGAGATTCTTATACACATAAAGACACCACACCCCTTTCCGAATTATCCGCCATTTTACCATTCATAAACAAAGAAAGGCCATTTATCATTAGAAAGGGGTTTAAAAACGGCCACTTGATACGTTGTGATTCGCGTCAGATTATTGTTCCTAAGAATGCTGTCAAAATAACGTATCAAAACGAAAGTGGCGCGATGGTCGAATGGGACGTCCCTGGCGATAACCCCATTCAAAAAGAAGATATACCATTTGGGATTGAACACAAAGCAGAAACAATAGACGGAAATAACATTACAATATGGTGGCCACAAAAAAATATTATATAAACTATGAGTGTAGTTAGTTTATGAACCTATTTAAAGAGTTCATAAAATATTAAAATGAAACAATTTCTAAAATTAGCATTACTTACTTTTGTTTATTCAGCCATGGCTTTCGACCTCGAAGACTACGCCACCACCTACAGAGCCACTCGTGACGCCTACCTTAAGGCTGCCAACGAGCTGAAACTCGCCACTGGCCCGTACAAGGCTGCCAGAGACGCCTACGTCGCTGCCACCGCCACATACACGAAGAGTCTCTATGAGCGTCGCAGACTTGGTGAAATCGACGATAATTTACTCGACGATAATTTACATTATCTTAAGGTTTTACAGACCACGTACAAAAATACCAAATCTTCTGAAGCAGCCACCAATACGGCAAATTCGATTTATGAACTTTTAGATACATTCCATAAAGGTCGCAAACTATTCGACCTCGAAGACTACGCCACCACCTACAGAGCCACTCGTGACGCCTACCTCAAAGCTGCCAACGAGCTGAAGCTCGCCACCGGCCCGTACAAGGCTGCCAGAGACGCCTACGTCGCGGCCACCGCCACGTACACCAAGAGTCTCTACGAGCGCCGTCGTTTGGGAAAGAAGAATTTGCTTGGTAAGAAAGTTGCGGATAAGCGTGCGTTTCACAAATTGCTTTCACAGACAAACGGTTTAACGATGGATGATTTGGAGGAATTGTCTTCTTCTCCGGGTAAATTATTTACAAATATGTTGACCCGCGAAAAAAATACAAATGAAATGACTTTTGACGAATTGGAGAATTTGGCAGAAAACCCAAAGAGTATTTTCGATGCTGAAAAACTTTTACTTCAAACGACTGCTGTAAGAAGATTAGACGAAACTTCATTGTCAGCATCTAATCCAAAACATGGATTTGAAATCAGTTTCAAGACAAACGAGGACAATTCCGTTGGCGATGGTGCGAATAAAAGATGGAAAGATATTATGTACAACCATGGAGATGCTCGCGATATCCCCGAGGAAAATTACGACGATGAAATTTCCAATGTTGCTTATAAAGGATGGTTTCCGACCTTGGCGACAAGTACTGAAAAAAACGACCAGTACCAAAAAGTTTATGATACCGCCCTAGGCCATTCTTCAAAATCAGATACAACAAATCCTTCACCAGGATGGGTTCCAAATTTTAATTAAATTATTACACATTAATCAAATAAATTTTGACACTATATAAACACATAAAATAATTTGTATACCATGCACCATTTTTTGAAACTCGCACTACTAGGATTTGTATATTCAGCAACTGCCTTCGACCTCGAAGACTACGCCACCACCTACAGAGCCACTCGTGACGCCTACCTTAAGGCTGCCAACGAGCTGAAACTCGCCACTGGCCCGTACAAGGCAGCACGCGACGCCTACGTCGCGGCCACCGCCACGTACACCAAGAGTCTCTACGAGCGCCGCAGACTTGATAACAGCGCCACCTCTACTGCTCTCGCGTCATCCGATTCTTCACGCCTTAAAGTCTTGCAGGATGCCTACTGGAACTCCAAAAGCTCGGAGTCTCAACTCCACACCGCAGAAAGCATTGATAAATTCATGAGCAACAAGGCTTAATTTTAATCTTAAATTTTTCTAAATTCAAAAAGTTTTTTCTAATTTCAAATGTTTTTCTAATTTTTATACGAATATTCTATTTCTAAACAAAATAGTGGTATTTAAAAGAACACCCTTGTATTAAAATGTGGCAGTGGCTTTTCCAAGGTACGTGGATTGACTGCACACCCGAAAATAACAAGGCGCTTCAAAAACGCCACGAAACACCAACTATGGAACCCATATACCTTGTAAACGCCTATGGTGAGCTGTGGGGCACCCCAGAAAACTCAAAACTTAAGTTTAGGATACACGGCGACGATGAAGAATCCAGAACTACCATTCGTATTGCACCCAAAAAAAATGAATGTCCCATTATCGAAGTTCGAGAAGGAGCAAATTTACGTATACTGCCGCCAAATGCCTGCATGGCGTTGTTTAAAGGCACAACTCCATCTATAGAGAGGCGCGAGTGTGACGTAGGTACCGAAAAGTTTGTTTCCGACTCTGGAAAACTATTTCAACATCTTGAGGGGAATTTAATGTTGGCGCGGCACGCGGATTCCGGATTCTCATGGGCACAATATAAAAAAATGTCAACAAGTCGGTATTCTTGGGAGTTTAAAGGTCCTTTACGTTGGGAACTCATGCACAACGCAGTTCTGGAAACCTGTCGAGAGCTTAAAGATACCCCACAGGCTGAATATCTTGCCGAAATATTTTCTAATTTCGACCCCGCAGCAGATTTGACCGAATATGGGCCATACCAGTTTCACGACTATCTTATTTCCATTGGCCAACTCGAATTATCGGTAAAAGTTATGGATAATTTTCATAAACAACCCGTCGAAGATTGGAAACCGTTTGACGCCATTACGAGCGCTAAGATAGAAAGAGCGCGTAATGCAGGCCGCCCCATTTCAATGGTGAAGGCCCGCGGCCATGTATATATGCTTGTATTTGATTCCGGTTCTGGTGCTTCTGGCAGTGACCCAGTACTTATTCGCCCTAGTCGTTACCAGAAAATATTGGAATCCATTGAAGAGCAGTATGAAGAGTCCATGATGAGAACTCGACGTGGCGGTTTGCAACACATGTTTGATTTATTGATTCAAAATAATGTTGACCCGCGCGCTTTTTTAATGTCAGCCATCACAAATAGAGACGATTGGCCTGAAAATATACCCGAAAATATTCGAGCAGAAGTGGTTGGAATCATCCGAAGCTTGGAACAGGAAACAACTTCAAATTTTTCTACATATGTACAGCAATTTATGCCGCCACTTTTACAGAAATTCAAAGAGTGTGACGTGAGATTGGCATTAAAAGAAGAGGAATTTTCAAAAAAATTATGTCCGAGAGTAATCGAAACACTACAAGACGGAATGAAAGTCCCTCCGCAATGGAAAGTATCTTGGAAAACACTCATCGCTTTTATATGGGAACAACAAAGTTGGAATTTTAAAGGCCCCACAAATACATGTGATATATGCGGTACAGACGAATCCACACTAAAACATTGCGGAAATAATAAAGCATGTCTAAAATGCTGGACATCCACCCTGGTTAAAACAAAAATGACATGCCCATTCTGCAGACAGGATATAAAACAAGGCGACTTGAAGCTAATCACGGAATCAGAACGAACAAAAACCAATAGAAAACGTAAACGAAACAAAGCGACTGGTAAAAGTCGTCAAAGTATGGAATCGGTTCTTACCATCATACGAAAAGACAAATTATATCAAGATATTTCGGAAAAGACCAGTTTTGGAATGAGAAAGTGGTTTACTATTCTTCTAAGGCGCGGACTTGTTAATATTCACCAATCTCCTTCCAATCCACAAGCTTCTAAATCATTTAAAGACGCTCTCAAAATATTTAAATTAATTTAAACATAACGTTTGTGGTGGTATTTTATATATTTCTCCGGCTTCTCTATATGCCTTTAGTATATTATTTTTACAGGCGGTAAACGCCGGTTTATTGATGGAATACGAGTCTAGAGTATTGGCTTCTGGGAGAACACTACCCAAATATTTATCTTTTGGAATCACTTGCACTCCGCCCAAACAAAGACCGCCTTTCATAATATACATGATAGAAACAATGAATATTTTTATAGGAAACAAGGCAGGTGTTTGAATTCCCAATGGAAAACTTCGAGTCAATAAAGACCAATACGCACACGTTTTTTTAGCATAGTAGTTGACAACTTCATCGATAGACCTATCTTTTGGTATCAAATTGCGAAAAATATGTCTACGATTCATCTGATTTATATATAATTGCACTATATTCGAAAATACAATAGCATGACCCGCCTTTTCGCAAGATTTTATATATTTGTGTATTACCTTCTCCGCCTCTGTTTTCATTTCTACATATTTCCGCTGCTCCATAAATAAACGTTCATTCGAAAACATAATTGCGGCAACTTGAGCACGACTAATAAATTCATGTTGTTGTTGGCGAATGGTGTCCGTTGACAACGCATTGATTTTAAAATCAGTATTTCTTACCAATTTTAAGGGGTCTTTATTTTCTTGGTGTGTTGCTGTAACACGATGGTCCATAAACCACGTGTCAGATTTTATAGAATCGTAACGAATGCCAGAAATACGACACACATAACCCCCATCAGAATGGTCTATATTTGTTGATTGACATTGCTCATCACACCAATGCCCGATACCAGTACTACAACACATATACAAATTTCGAATTTGTTTTTTCAATGTGCCGCGATTCGCCCAACTAGGATGGTCCTTACATAAACTTCGTATACACGCGTGATAATCATCGCCACGGCGCCAAACACCGCCTATAACGTGCTGAATATTACAACGGTCCATCGAACACGTATGACCATGTACGTGTGTAAAGTCGTGGCAACACTGCCACTGCTTCACAAACAGTGGCTCTAAAGTTTTCTGGTCCATAATAGGAATATAACTATTCCTACTTATATTCATATTATTGAAACGACAAAGGATTGATAATATTTTCAGTACATATGTGATTTTATTTTTTACACTAAATTCAAATCCTAAAATGAACACATACTTTTCACCCAATACCACTGTTATGTCCATTGTATTAAGCTACTTATATCCAAAAGAAATTGCGAATTTTAGACCCACACACAAGAATTCTTATCATTATATACAACAATGTAAAGGAAATTGGTTCAAATATATTCAAACCAAATATCCAATAAAAAAATGTGAACAATGTCCCGCCATTTGTTCAATTCGACAATTAGAACACTGTCCATTATGCGAAAGATTCATCTGCGTCCAACACCTCCAAATCTGCCAAATCTGCGATAACATCATCTGTAGCGCCTGTAGATGTTTGTGCTAAATATATAGGAATAGACTCTGGCGGTGTCCTTGAAATACATAACATTGCTATATTAGCCCAAGATGACCAGGTGCCAGAAAAAGTAGTATTCCTCTTTGTCAAACAATCACAATGAAACGCATGCAAAATAAATCTTTTCTGATTCAACATTTCATGTTTTGCAGCCTGCCAAAAGATAGCAAAAATTAATTTACCAAATGCATATACGTCCATTTTTCTAGAAAATGCACTCGCAGAACAATTCCATTCAGAAGAAACAGTCCTAGGACACATAAAATCAACCGTTCCACAATACACGCGGTTTGATAACGGATAACAAAAATCCCAATCTATCCATCTCAAATGACCTTGGTATAAAATAATATTTTCAGGCTTAATATCGCGATGGGCAACACCATTTTTATGTAAAAAATGAATGGCGTCCGCCAAATGAACCAATTCATTTCGAATAAAATCCCAATCGAAACGTTCGTGAATTATATTAAACAAGTCAGACGAACCTAAATTCATACTCGTTATCACCGAATTTTTAGAGTGTATAACCGACAAAGGCTTTAAAATTCGAGAATGAGGCTTCATATCCTTTATAGTTACATTATTTCTATAACAGCTCAATATTTCGTCTTTTGACTCATCTTTTTGTACTTTCCAAAGATGATTTCGAGTATCTACAAAGAACGTGCTTCTTTTAGTGTTAAAATCACTATGTTCTGTCCTATCAACAGGCACCGTATATAAATGTTGTTGTTCCGACACTGATAAAAAACAACCCATCGTACTAAAATAAAATACCGGTTTTATAGTATAAAGGGAATTTTTTTTTTTATAAACATGTTTATGCCACCAAAACCCAACGTAACACACACCATGAAAATAAAAACATCCGTTGAAACACCACCCATAAATCCCATCAGAAACTACTTTTTCAAAAAAATTAAATCCATACGAGAAGCCATATCAAACGCATTTGAACCGCCCACCGCGAATGGCAATTAAAAATCAATAGACCGGGGCCAATCAGGCAAATTATTTACTCCAAGACGTTGCAAATCGTCATAGCCGCCCAAACAACATATCTTATTGTCTATTTTCTTAAATATTTGCGGAGAAGTAGAACCAGGCATGCCTACATAAATACAACCCTTACATAATATATTAATTTCAGAAATGAATTCGGGACGTTCTTCAAACGCATTCTTTACAAACTCGATATTTGCAGATTCAAAAGCATCACATGCTGACTGAAAAAAATGACACCATTTATAACCCACTATATGATACGACATAAATATTAGTAAATATACTATTTATATACTTTAAAAATATACAATGAAACTGATAGCTCTATATATTATACATTTAGAAACAATGTCTATTCAATACAAAACAAATTTAGATTTTACACCCATTATAAGCAGACATTCCATTAAAGAACTATTACACGAATTTGTAATATCTGCTGCAGAATCCTTAAATGACCCAGAAAGAAAAATTTTTGAACATAACGAATTTCAAATATTATGCCACAGGCAATCCAACGACGTTGTAATAATAGTCACAGACCACGAATATCCATCAAGAGTTGCCTTTGATATCATTAAAAATATATTTCATTGTCCCACAGATAATAATTTGATACAAATTATGCAAACTAGACAAGATGGATTAGATACGCTCTCAAGAATAAAAAGTTCTTTAGAAGAAACTATGGTCATTGCACACGAAAATGTCAATAGAGTCATTCAAAGAGGAGAAGATATTGACAAATTAGTCGAAAAATCCCAACGTTTATCAGCTACGTCAAAAACATTTTACAAAGTTGCTAAAAAACACAACAGGTGTTGTGCGATAACATAATAAAACTTCACTATATAAATAACTTTTTTTTATTTAAGAATGAGTTCTAAATTATTTTATACTGCATTTTTTAGTGCGATAATTTCCAGCACACACTGCAACGTAATGGCCCAGAACGTAATGGTCCAGAACATAATGGCCCAGCCGGCCCCTGTCAAAGTGCCGGCCCCTGGCAAAGAGACCATGGACATCATGCTCCCCCGCATACCAACGTGTTTGGAAAATTGTCGCGACCTCAAATTTAAATCCATTTATGATGTCTGTGACGCCCTCGGAAATAACGCAATTATTACCAAGTGCTGTGGGGAGGCGCTCGCGGGAACGGCCGAGACACAAATCAATGAGTGGTCCAATGTGTGCAAATCGTTAGTGCACGTTGGCAAGCTCCCCGCCATAGACCAAGAAATAATCATAGATTGCCTTAATATTTGCATCGGAAGAAAAATAGTGGACGAATACAAGAAACAACCAGGTTCGCAGCCCTGTGACTTATGGGACCAGGAAACGACGAAATGCTGCTACGACTCGGTTGAAACCGACAAACACGCTTCAATAAAAATATTTTCAGACCATTGTCTGGAGGAAAAAGCAAGAGGCGAGCCCCAAATCTTCCAACCATATGATGTCGAAAAATATGATGTCGAAAAACCTCCTCCATTCGACGCCAATAAATACGAATCAACTAGGAGTGTCATCAAAGCACCATCCGTTGATATTGAACACCAAAAAGTTGGTGCTCTTGAACTTACACCGCTTACTGACGATGTTGACCCAACAGAAATATTCCGCTGTGTCTTAAAAGGCGACCTAAAAAAATGCCCAGTGGTACCTTCCCGTTCAGGGGACTTGGATGTTACTATACAAGGTGTTCAAGCGAGAGTCCACGAGCACCCCTCCCCAGTGGCGAAAGCGTATGGATACGGAGACTTACTTACCTTAGAAATGAACGAATTCCGCTTGGGTGAGCCTGCTGCTTCTTTTGTTAGTAGCTTTGTCAACAAAACCTCGTGGGCGTACCAGGATGTAGACCTCACTTGGTTGGACGAGGAAGGAAATGACATTGGCAACAATGATATTGGCAACTACGAGCAGCTGCCGCCCTTGCGGCACCAGGACGGCATGGTAATAAAAAATGACGGCGATGCCTTCAAAGGACGCCGACTTTCGCATGGGGGGCCGCATTTCCTAGTGCAGAGAGAAATCTTGAAAGTGGCGCTGCCGCTGGCGTTCAGAGTTCCGTGCATTGCAAGATGGGTTATTTTAAGAATAGGGCCTTGGAGATTTCGTTTCCCACTTTTCTTATGGGGAAAACGATGTTGTAAATTAGAAAACGGTATATTTTCCGGTGGTTGGAATTATGATGCTGCTACGAATGCGTGCGAGCAGACTGTAACCACTGGGCCATTTCCCACAGAAGGGCGATGTGAAAGAATGTGCGTAAAGCCACAAGAATCATGTGTTTTTGGAGACGGTACGACGGAATGGGAGCATGGCCATGAGGAGGAGGACTGTGCCGGAACAACTTGCCGGTGTAATAATGGCGTTGTAGAATGCGACGGTTGTCGTCAAAGATATGAAATTCACGAAGTTGCCGCCGAAGAAGACTTCGAAAACAACGTTGTCGATTCTCTTAAATGGGTTTCGGCAGGCTGCGGCGGAGATTGTCCAAATTGGTTTCAAGACCAAATGGAAGCTCATTTGACGCATGGTGGAGTAGCACACGGCAATTCGCAGTTCTTCCCATGGCATCGCGCTTATTTGAAAGGAGTTGAGGAGAAAATGCAACAGTATCATCCGTGTGTTACCATGCCATGGTGGGATTGGTCTATAGATAGAGCGAGCGGAGCAGTCTCTGGGTGGACGACAACGGACGATACTGGGTCCCCAGAGCCGAAATGGGGCTACATCGATGCTACCACCACCGCGAATATGGGCGATTTTGAAGAAGCCCCTACCGGTTGGCACGTGCCACCCGGATGGCCGGTTTCCGTACGTTCTTCAAATACAAATATTAATTCTTTGCCAAGCGCCGCAACCTTGGCAAGTTGGCTTTCAAGGACTCAATTCGGCGGTTCTGGAGTCGGAAGCAATTTCAAAGCATTCGAGGGGCCACACGGGAGTCCCCATGTCATGATTGGAGGAAACATGGGTTCTTTTAGGTCTCCCGCAGACCCCATATTTTGGTTGCATCATGCAGGCTGTGATAGGCTATGGTATGATTGGCAAGCCATCAATACGCCAGACGATTATGACGCCAACCCTGCACTTGTTATGCCGCCATTTACTTATACTCCTAACGATGTCTTTGATAGTGAAAATGATTTGGGAGTATGTTATGCTGCTTCCGGAGTTGTACCGGCATTCCCCCCGCCCCCCGCTAGAAGACGCCTTCACGAAGGGGAGGAAGAGGAGGAGGAAATCGTCGCCGATGCCGAAAGTGACGACGGATGTTCAAAATTACCACCATTGTGTGACGATAATACGTTTAAGCCTGTCGGTGAAGACAGACGTGCTCTTAGATTGCATTCTATTATGAATAACAGGGATGGCCTCGCCGCACCGGCACCCTGCAACGGCTCGAGCGCCGTGCACAACACGTGTTCAGATGAAAAATGGGGATGCGTGAACTGTGTTAATGCCACCAAAAATGCCGACGCACTTTGTACGGATAGCTGGGACCTTAATATGCATCTCGAACGATTCGAGACGTTTTGCGAAAACCAAGCAGCCGAATATACGGCCGTCGCACTGAACGTGGGGTTGTTGGAAACAAATCTCGTCGCAGCTCGGGAATTAATTACTAAAAGTCGCGAGAACGCGACAAAAGCTCATATAAAAAGGCTGAAGACAAAAATAAAGTCTGTTGAAGTGGGCGCTGAGAAACTTCTCAACAGTTTTGATTCAAAACAATGCGATGAAATTAAAGGAAAATGGCATAAATCGACTTGTAGTCAACAATGTAAAAAATAATTCTAAATAATTCTTAATTCTTTCAATTTATTATAATATACCCATTGCGCTTTTACGGATTCGTTTAATTGTCGTTTTAAATTATTCATCTCGACCATCATATTTTCGTGGCGTTGTTTGAGTTCGTAATAACCCCTTTCCCCTCTACGAAATAACTGACCAATATGTTCCTTGGCTTGTTGTTCGTCTCTCAAAGATATTATATATTCATTGTTAGCATCAAGAGCGTGTTGTAATTGCATATTTTTAGAATGTAATTCTTTTTTTAATCCATTATTTAGCTTTTTCAGACGTTTATTTTCGTCAATGATTTCTTTTGCATGTTCTCGAATGATTAATTTGGCAGTATTTAATGTTGTCGATTGGCCAGTGGCTAGTTCTTTCCAAATGTCGAATGTTTCATTAAAATGAGCTTTCATATCTTTGTTTGGTGCTGGTAACATAAAGCTGGAACATTTTTGTAAGTAATTTTGAATCAATTCTTGATTTGGTTCGCAATTACCACATAAAAACAAGCAAGCAGCTGGACACATGTGTGTTCCGACGAGCGTTTCCACTGCTGGTGTAGCTGAACAAGAAACGCATTTTCCCGGGACCATATTCATTTCGTTGCGTATATTCTGTACTTGGTCTCGGTGCCAATGTAGATATAATGGCTGAGATTTTTCTAGTGAATCATTGTGTGCTAACAATAGGGGTTTATTATGCCATGTTCCACCGGCGCTTCCTTTATAAAAAGAGGCCAACGATTGAAAAAGTGTCGAATAATCACTTTTTTTGATTTTTGTTTTTTTGAAAAAGTTATCAAATATTTCTATAAAAGATTGACAATCGGCATTCCTTTCTGTTACTTTAAAAAGAAACTCGTTAAAATAGTGGATTCTAAAATGTTCAAGTGCCTTTGAATAATCTCCGTTTTTAGGCGATTTGGGCAATTCAAGTGCTATCTCTATGAAACGAAATACAATACTTTCAAAACATGGGTTATTTAACCGATGCTTGGCAGTGGCAAGACAAGACCATGCTATCACGTGTTCAGGCAAGAATTCCATTCGTAAATTATCTATGACTTTTATATTATAAAACACATATTCTTTATGTATGATTTTCTTTTTTAGACCCAAAAGCTTCTTTTAATTCATAACCTAATATTTTTATTTTTGATGCGGGTACAAACGTTGTATTGTTAGGGGTACGGACTTTCAATATAACTGGCATTGTACTTAAAAACACCGTGGTGGTAATTAAAAACCCCAAGGCTATGTCATGCGAATTATAAACTATACAAATAATGGTTGCGATTTGGAGCAAAAAAGTAGCTATAAAGTAAAATACAATAATGCCCGACATAATTACAGATACATCGATATACTTTATATACATTGAAATTTTTTAACGATGGGGGCCAATCCAGATACTGTTATGCGTTCTTGACTATTACATAAAGGCATAAGTTTATACATACCATTTAAATCTTTGGGTATATTTGTAAGTATGAACTTATTTGTTGAATAGCTAAAAACAACATCCGACCACATTGCTTTTTTACGACCATTTAAGTTTGTATAATATTTTAACGTTGGATAAATGGGTTGCCATTCAATAGGCAAAACTATACCCATTCCCGACTTTTTATATAATAAAGTAGTAAACATTTATGTTAACCAATGATTACATTTATAGTTTATGACATAAACTCATATATTTTTCCAAATCTTGACATAAAGTTTTGTACTCGTCCACAAATTTTGAAAATTCATATTCCTTTAAAATTTCCAATGCATAACCGTAATTGCCATGATTCACCATATCTCTAGTCTTTTCTAATTGTATATGCTCATACGTAGCATAGTTAAATTTCGCCTGCAACTCATTGATTCCGTGAACAATTTCTGTCATTGTCATTAATATTAAACGTTTATACTCTAATTCCAAAAAATCCTCACATGACAGAACAATTTGGATACAAATTTCTGGTTTTGTAGAATTGGCGAGCAGACATAGACAATCGTTCCGATTTATCAACAAGGTCGTCCATTGTTTCGCCTTCTTTGAATATACTATCAAACGTTTTTTCCTCAAATGACGGACATTCTCCTGAACAACCTTCACCACAAGGTTTAAAATTATCCATCTGTTCCTTTAAATCTTTCTTAATTCTTAAAGACGCCAAAAGTACAAACGCATCCTCTAAAGGGTACTCTGTATCTGTAACCAAACATCTCCATGAAATTTTGCCCTTATACACATGGAAATGATACGTTTCGTATTTAAACAAGAAAAATTTTTCAATGTCCACTCGTTCCTTCAATATTATGGATGTTTCTTTGGTGTACTCCAGCGCAGCCCCCCTCAACAAATAAGTTATATGAGACAAGTCAGACCATTCCTTGTACCGTTTGCCATTTTCCAAAATAACGGCATATATTTTCATATTACAATTATTTTGTATAGAACTTTATATTTCATTTCGCAATTTTTTTTGACTTCGCTTAAATTTAAGCGAATTACAAAAAAATTCCGGGCGAATGATTTCGCTTAAATTTAAGCGAATTACAAAAAAATTCCGGGCGAATGATTTCGCTTAAATTTAAGCGAATTACAAAAAAATTCCGGGCGAATGATTTCGCTTAAATTTAAGCGAATTACAAA
>Ga0315315_10003186_pt1 | contig 15056 bp, 14 predicted proteins | sample M140m3416metaG_FD_203699 | JGI IMG/M metagenome (GOLD analysis project Ga0315315, IMG submission 203699) | Ammonia-oxidizing marine archaeal communities from Monterey Bay, California, United States - M1 40m 3416 | ecosystem: Environmental > Aquatic > Marine > Intertidal zone | place: USA...
TTAAAAAATTATGTCCAATAATGCTTTAACTGTTGAAAATCTTAATAAAATCTACTCGAACTCCAAAACAAAAAAAGAAACGAAAGCTATTTCAGATTTAACTTTTGAAGTTAAAGAGGGAGAGGTGTTCGGGCTGCTTGGGCCAAATGGTGCTGGCAAAACCACTTTTTTAAGTATTTTAGGAGGATTAGTAACAAAAACATCTGGACATGTGAATGTTTGGGGTTTCGATTTAGATAAAAATCCAAGACAAGTAAAAGCTTCACTAGGTATAGTTCCTCAAGAAGTTAACTTAGATGCTTTTTTTAGTCCAAAACAATTATTAGAACTACAGGCTGGCCTTTATGGCGTAGCCAAAACGGATAGAATCACAGACTTGATACTTCAAATGGTTTCCCTGGATGGTAAGGCTAATGCGTATTCAAGAAGCTTGTCTGGTGGTATGAAAAGAAGACTCTTGATTGCCAAAGCAATGGTTCATCAGCCTCCAATATTAATTTTAGACGAACCGACAGCAGGTGTGGATGTGGAGCTTAGAAATAACCTTTGGAATAATGTAAAAAAACTTAATAAAGAAGGTGTTACAATAATTTTGACTACTCACTATCTCTTAGAAGCACAAGAAATGTGTGATCGCATAGCCATTATTGATAAAGGTAATTTGGTTGCTTTAGATACAACCAAAAAACTTTTAGAGAGAATTAAAACAAAAAAAATAAATTTCAAAGTTGAAAATGTAGATTTAAATCTCTCTTTACTTATGGAAGGGATTAAATTTAAAATTATTTCAAAAAATCAAATTACTGCTACATATGAAAAAAATTCATTAAATTTTGGTGAAATAATTAATTATTTTAATCAAAACAACTTAAAAATTAAGGATATTTCTACTGATGATGGTGACTTAGAGGATGTATTCGTTCAACTAACAAAGCACTAGATTTTAATGAAAAAAATGTTTATTTAATAATATGGAATTAGTAAAAAGTTTAAAACAATCTAAATTGCTAAAATGTGTTTTCTTAGCTCTCATTGGGAGCATAATCTTAGCTGTTTCTTCAAAAATTAAAATTCCTTTCTATCCTGTACCAATGACAATGCAAACATTAGTAGTTTTAATAATAGGTATAGGTTTTGGTTGGAAGCTAGGTTTAGCAACAATTTCTCTATATCTTTTTGAGGGTCTAATTGGATTACCTGTTTTCTCAGGAACCCCGGAAAAAGGTATAGGATTTATTTACTTCACTGGTCCTACAATGGGTTATCTCTTGGGTTTCTTAGTAGCCGTTTTTATTTCTGGTAAATTTATTTATGACAATAATTTACTTAAAAACTTTTTAAAACTTTTGCTAGCTACAAGTTTTATTTATATTTTAGGTATATCTTGGTTAGGTAATTTAATTGGTTGGGACAAGCCTATTTTTCAACTAGGAGCACAACCTTTTTTATTAGCTGAACTTTTAAAAATTCTTATTGCTACTTTTGCGATAAATCAGATAAAAAAAATAAAAAAATTAATTTAGTATTATCTTGGAGATCTTTTAGAAAGAATTCTTTGAAGAGTTCTTCTATGCATTTTTAATCTTCTTGCTGTTTCAGAAACATTTCTATTGCATAACTCAAATACTCTGTGAATATGTTCCCATTTAACTCTATCTGCTGACATAGGATTTTCGGGAGGTTTTGCTTTCGACTCAGGAGAAGCTAATAGAGCCGACTCAACGTCATCTGCATCAACTGGTTTTGCGATATAATCTATGGCACCGGCTTTAACTGCTGCTACAGCCGTAGGTAGATTCCCGTATCCGGTTAACATTACTATTCTACAATCTTTTTTATTTTTTGCTAATTCTTTCACAACATCAAGCCCGTTACCATCCTCTAACCTTAAGTCCACGCAGGCAAAACCTGGAGGTGTAGTTTTCACAATATTGATGCCTTCAGCCACTGTTTTTGCCTCCTTTATCTCAAAACCCTTCTTTTCCATTGCTCTAGCTAATCTACCTCTTAATGGATCATCATCATCCAATATTAGGAGGGTTTTATCCTCAAAATCAGACAATTTTAGTTGTTCAGGAATATTTTTTTGAGCTCTCATGGGACCCATATAGGTATTGTGGACATAATTTCAATACCCCAAAATGGCTTTTTTTTTCTTTACATGAAGTCAAAAAAACCTTAAACGCAAATTAATTAAGGTTTTTTTTACTAAATTTTTTTAAAAAACCTTTGTGTAAACTAACGGGGGACACATGAAATGCGAAAATTTAAATCGGTTAACGAATTAGTTAACACATTAAAACCAGATTATCCCGTATACTGTATACGGACTGAAGAGATTAAAAAATCCGTTAAATTCTTTAGAGACAATTTTCCAGGTAAAATACTTTACGCTGTAAAAACAAATCCTCATGAAAAAATAATTAAACAAATTATCGCTAATGGAATAAAAGATTTTGATGTTGCTTCTTTAAATGAAATTAAGCTTATAAAGAAAATTAATTCAGAAGTTAAGCTACACTTTATGCACACGGTTAAAAGTAAAGAAAGTATATCCTCAGCTTACTTTGATTACGGAGTTAAAAGTTTTTCACTGGACAATAAGGAGGAGCTAAGAAAAATTCTTGAAGCAACAAATCAGGCTAAAGATTTAAAATTATTTGTGAGAATAGCCATCTCCAATGAACATGCTGAGATTGATCTATCAAGGAAATTTGGTGCGCTACCATCAGAGGCTTTGGGTCTCGTAAGATTATGTAGAGAACATTCTAAAAAATTAGGTATTAGCTTTCATGTAGGTTCTCAATGTATGGAAAAAATTTCATACTCTAAAGGCATAAGAGAAATAGGGAATATAATAAAAAAAACAAAAATTATCCCAGACATAATTAATATTGGTGGTGGTTTTCCAGCAGTATATCCAGACTTGAAACCTGAACCATGGAAAAATTATATGGATGAAATAAAAAAAGGTTTGAAGAATTTAAAATTTGATAAACTTCCAGAAATTATATGCGAGCCAGGTAGAGCAATAGTAGCGGAAAGTGGTTCAACGATTGTTAAGGTGATTTTAAGAAAAAAACAAAATCTTTACATAAATGACGGCACTTATGGTTCTTTATTTGATGCAGGAGTGCCAAATTTTATTTTTCCATCTAAAATGATTACAGATGGCAGGTTTCAATCTAAGAAGTTAACTTCGTTTAGTTTGTTTGGTCCCACATGTGATAGTTTAGATTATATGAAGGGTCCTTTTCTTCTACCAAATAATATTAGAGAGGGTGATTACATTGAATTAGGGCAGCTAGGAGCTTACGGTTTAACTTTTAGGACAAACTTTAATGGTTTTTATTCAAATGAGATATTTGAAGTAAATGATAAGCCAATCATGTCTATTCATGAAGGATCAAACGACAAAGTTGATTCTTTGGTAGCTTAATGGTCAAAAACAACAGTCCAAAAATTGGACATAATAAAAAGTCACTTCTTAGTAATCCAGTTGAACATATTGACATAAAGTCTTTTGATGCCAGAAAAATTATAGATGGTATGGGCAAAATGTCTTTTACATCAAGAGACACAGCTAGAGCAGCAGGAATCTATAACGAAATGTTGGCGGATAAAGACTGCTCTATTTTTTTAACATTAGCTGGGTCAACTTCTGCAGGTGGATGTATGAATTTATACACTGATCTAGTTAAAAATAACATGATCGATGCTATTGTTGCGACAGGCGCCTCTATTATCGATATGGATTTTTTTGAAGCAATTGGTTTTAAACACTATCAAGGCTCTCAATTTCAAGACGATACAGAGCTTCGTAAAAATTACATTGATAGAATTTATGACACTTATATTGACGAGGAAGAATTACAGGCGTGTGATCAAACAATTTGTGACATAGCGAACACTTTAAAACCTAAATCATATACTTCTAGAGAATTTATTAAGGAGTTAGGAAAATATTTAAAATCAAATTCCAAAAAGAAAGGCTCTTTAATTGAAACAGCTTACGATAATAACGTGCCTATATTCTGTCCTGCTTTTACAGACAGTTCAGCTGGTTTTGGACTAGTTATGCATCAGGAGCAAAATCCAGATAAACATATAACTATAGACTCAATAAGAGAATTTAGAGAGCTAACTGAAATTAAACTGCAGTCTAAACAATCAGGGTTGCTTATGATAGGAGGTGGTGTTCCTAAAAACTTTATACAAGACACCGTTGTGTGTGCTGAATTATTGGGTAAAAAAGTTGATATGCATAAATATGCTATACAAATAACTGTTGCTGATACTAGAGATGGAGCTTGTAGTAGTTCAACATTAAAAGAAGCTAGTTCGTGGGGTAAGGTTGATGTTACTAAGGAACAAATGGTTTTTGCAGAAGCAACCAGTGTTCTTCCATTAATTGCTAGTGATGCTTATCATCGCAAAAATTGGGAAAAAAGAGAAAAAAGAAATTTCTCACAAATTTTTAACTCTTGATGAAATACTTAAGCCAAAAAAAAGGTTTTTTAGGCTACGACGCTGGTCAAGATCTAGATCCAAAAGTCATAATAGTTCCTTACGGACTTGAAAAAACTGTAAGCTACGGCGGGGGTACAAAAAATGGTCCAAAAGAAATTATTAAAGCATCTCATCAAGTAGAGTTATTTGATGAGGAGCTAAATAAAGAACCGTACAAAGAGATAGGCATTAAAACTTTAAAACCTTTTCCTATAAAGAAAAAAATTGATCAAGCTTTAAATCAATTATCAAATATCAATGAAGAAATAATAGCTAATAACAAATTTCCGATGGTATTTGGCGGTGAGCATTCAATAACGCCTGGTTCCATTAAACCTCTTGTAGAAAAATATGACAATATAACCCTTCTTCACTTTGATGCTCACGCAGATTTAAGAGAGAGCTATCAAGGAGAAAAATTTTCTCACGCCTCAGCAATTAAAAGATGTTTAGATTTTAAGAACGTTAAAGTAGTTTCATTTGGCATAAGAAATCTGTCTAAGACGGAAATGGATTTTTACAATAATAATAGAGATAGAATAGAAATTTTTTGGGGAAAAGATAAAAAAAGTTGGGATCTTACATTAATTGAAAAATTTTTTATGAATAAGACATCTTATATAACATTCGACGTGGATGGTTTTGATGCCAGTATAATGCCAGCTACAGGCACACCAGAGCCAGGTGGTCTTCTTTGGGAAGATGTGTTGCCTATCATAAAAAAAGTTTGTCAAATCTCTAATGTAGTAGGAGCAGATATAAATGAATTAGCACCGATTAAAAATTTTGACTCATACAATTTTCTTGTTGCTAAACTAGCTTACAAAATTTTGTCTTATACTTTTGAATTTAAGAAATAAAACTGCTTGCGATCCAAGTAATAGTAACTAAAGCACCACCTAGATCACTATTTCTTCTAAATGATAATTTAGCATTCTGTCGTTCTAATAAAGTTTTTCCTAGGAAGGTGCCTAGTCCAAGACCAGAATAAGGACTTAATATTTTTGATTTTGATTTAATATAAGGTTCCCCAATTTTCATTATAATGTCCTCAGGTATACCTGGGCCATCATCATTAATTTTTATTTCTATAGATTTTTGATCACTTTTTAAGTAAATTTTTACCTTGCTTTTAGAAAATTTTACTGCATTACCGATAAAGTTTCTAAGTCCATAAATTATTTCAGGAGTTCTTCGTATAGCTATTTTATTTTGATCATTGTCAACTTTAAGTTCAATTTCTTTTGATGACGTTTCTTTAAATGAATTTATAATTTCTTCTAAAAGATCTTCAAACTTTATCGAACTTATGAAAATATCCTCCTCAATTTGTTTTTTTGAAATCTGTTTTAATATTTCACTACATCTCTTAGTTTGACTAATTAATAAATCTATATCTTTTGAGAAATCTTTATCTTCTCCGATTTCTTTTTTTAACTCTTTTGCAACTACACTAATTGTTGCTAATGGTGTTCCTAGAGAATGAGCAGCTGCTGCTGCCTGGCCCCCTAATGACTCAAGCTCATATTCTTTTGAAATTACCTCCTGCAACTTGTTTAATGCTTCGGATCTTTTTTTTGTCTCACCGGCAAATCTAATACCAAAATAACTTAAGAAAATTAATCCAATCAAAATTGAGATGAGTATTCCTATTGTGTAATAATTAGGTACAGAAAAAATGTTAGAGTCTAATCCTGGTAAAGGTAAATGTGTGAAAGAAATAACAAATAATAAAATAGAAGTTATTAAACCTAATATAATTGTTGTTCCCATACTTAAAAATGTTGATGAGACTATAGTTGGTATAATTAATAAAATTGAAAAAGGATTTAGAATTCCTCCTGTCAAATATAGTAAAGCACTTAGTTGAATTAAATCATATAAAAGAAACAATGATGCATACGAGTCCCTGAGCTGATTTACTTTAATTTTAAATTGAAGAAATAAATTAGTAATTAAACCAATTATAATAATTACATAGCTCTCTTTAATTGGAAACTTAAGATCTAAATAAAAAAATACTATATTAATTGCAATGAATTGACCAAAGATAGCTATGTATCTTAATATAGTTAAAGTGTTTTTGTCTAAATTAAGGTTCTCTTTTGTGCGAAAAAGAGTTGAGAAATTCATAGTCTAATTAAATGTCAAGATTAGCAACGTCTAGGGCGTTATTAGTGATAAAATCTTTTCTCGGGGCTACCTCGTCACCCATCAAAATTTTAATCATTTTTTGATCATCTTTAGATTTATCTTTTGTACCTTTAGAATACTGAACCCGTAGCATAGTTCTGTTGTCAGGATTTAAAGTTGTTTCCCAAAGTTCTTCGGGGTTCATTTCACCTAAACCTTTAAAGCGTTGTATAGACAATTTTTCTCTTTGTTCTTGTATAAGTTTTTTATATTCGGATGAACCTTTTTTAATTTGCTTATTTAGTTTTACTGCATCTAGAATATATTCTTCTAATGCTTTTTCATCTTTTATGTAAATACTTTTATTAGCTTTTGTAACTTTGAATAAAGGTGGTTGTGCAAGATATATATGACCATTCTCAATTAATTTATTGAAAGGATTATTATTGAAAAAAGTTAGTAAGAGCGTTCTTATATGTGACCCATCAACATCTGCATCAGTCATTATTACAATTTTATCATATCTTAAATTTTCAATATTAAAATCTTTTGACCCAGTACCTAAAGCATTTATAAGTGTTACAATTTCTGTTGAGGACATCATTTTTGATAAAGCTTTAGTGGATTGATCTTCTCCATTAGATTTTCCATTAACATATGTGTTCAATATTTTTCCTCTTAATGGTAGCACTGCCTGATATTCTCTTACTCTTCCTTGTTTTGCAGATCCACCAGCTGAGTCTCCCTCAACAATAAACAATTCTGTACCTTCTCTTTTTTGTATTTGACAATCTGCAAGTTTTCCTGGCAAACCTGATAACTCGAAAGTCCCCTTTCGTCTTACACTATCTCTTGCTTTCCTTGCTACATCCCTGGCCATGGCAGCTTGAGTAATCTTTTCTAATACAACCTTTGCAATTGATGGATTTTGATCGAACCACGTAGAAATTTTTTCACTAATGATGTGCTCTACAATATTTCTAATCTCGGATGAAACTAATTTATCTTTTGTTTGTGAAGAAAATTTTGGATCCGGCATCTTAATTGACAGTACGGCTGTTAATCCCTCTTTAATATCTTCTCCCGACAAAGTAATTTTATTTTTTTTGTTATTTCTGTCTGATGTATACTTATTTATCACCCTAGTTAACGCTGTTCTAAATCCAAGTAAGTGTGTTCCACCATCTTTTTGTGGAATATTATTTGTAAAAGGTAAAACTTCCTCTGAATAACCAGCATTCCACTCGAAGGAACATTCTACAACTACGTTATTTTTTGTTGAAGTTATAAAAACTGGTTTTTTGAAAACCTCTTTTTCATTCTTATTTACTAAAATTGGTTTTTTTGTATTAATATGTTTAACAAATTCAATTATTCCACCATCATACTTATGTAAAAATTCTTTGGGTTTTTTTGACGTATTGTCTACTAATTTAATTGCAACTCCTTTATTCAAAAAAGCTAATTCTCTAATTCTTTTTTCAAGTGTTGTTGCGCTGAATTTAATGGATGAAAATATTTCTTTTGAAGGTAAAAAGTTAATTCGTGTGCCGTTTTTTTTAGTTTTTCCTAACTTTTTTAATGGTTTTATCGAATTTCCATCTTTAAACTTAATTTCATATTCACTACCTTCTCTATATATATTTAGTTCTAATCTCTCTGACAAAGCATTTACAACAGAAACACCTACTCCGTGTAGCCCTCCTGACACTTTATAAGAATCATGATCAAATTTACCTCCAGCATGAAGTTGTGTCATAATTACCTCTGCTGCTGACATTTTTTCTCCTTTATGCATGTCGACAGGTATACCTCGGCCATCATCTTCGACTGTAACTGTGTTATCTGAATTAATTGAAACTATAATATTTTTACAGTGACCAGCTAATGCTTCGTCGATAGAGTTGTCAACGACCTCAAAAACCATGTGGTGTAAACCAGAACCATCATCTGTATCTCCAATATACATTCCTGGTCTTTTTCTTACAGCGTCAAGTCCTTTTAGAACTTTAATTGAGTCTGCACCGTAAGAAGGTGATTTTTTTAATTCAAGATTTTTAGACATTTTTTTAGATCCAATTACTATATCATTTTTTTTTACGAATATAAAATCACTCATGGTCAAAGTGACTTAAAACTATTTAGTATCAACAATTATAGAGGAGAAAATAAAAAAAAAATTAATTTCGTTAAAAATTAGATTTTCATTGGCATTATAACGTAAAAACTATTTTTGTCTGATACATCTTCTATTAAAACCGGTGAAACTGAGTCTTTTAGATTCATTTTAAGATCCTTATTTTCGACTTCTGAAGCAATGTCTAATAGATATTTTGAATTGAAGCTAATATTTAAATTATCTGAATTAAACACTGCACTTATTTTTTCATTTCCTTCTCCGGAATTGGCACTATTTACAGAGAGTTGAACGTTATCTTTGTTTATGACTAATTTTATACCTTCTTTTCTGTCAAGAGAAACACTGGTTACTCGCTCAATTGAATTAATAAAATCTTTGGATGATACTATAAGTGTTTTATCATTTGTTGTTGGCACGACTTTTTTATAATCAGGAAATTTTCCATCAATTACTTTTGAAATAAGCTTTATATTTCCTAAAGTAAATTTAATCTTATTGTCACTTGTTTGCATTATAAGTTGCTCTGTAGCCTCTGTTAAAAGCCCACAAAGTTGAAAAATAGTTTTTTTTGGCAAAATTAAAGAAGTAAAATCTGTAATATTATCTATTTCTAAGCTACTAGATGATAGTCTGTGACTGTCTGTGGCAACGCCGGTAAGAAAATTTCTATTATTTGCTTCTGTTAAGTGTAGAAATATACCGTTTAAGTAATGTCTTGTATCGTCATTTGAAATTGAAATTCTTGTTTTATTAAGAAGTTTTAAAAACCTTTTATTATTCAAAGCAATTTCACTGCCTTCAAATTCATCTGCAAAAGTCGGAAAGTTGTCAGTAGGCAAACATAAAAGATTAAAATCTGCATTTTCACTTTTTAAACTAAGTTTATTTTCTGATTTAAGATCAAAATTAAGATCTGCATTCGAAGAAATTTTTCTCAAGATATCATACAAGATCGCAGCAGAAGTTGTGGTACTGCCTTCATTGATTATTTTTACATCTTTAATTTCATCATAAAAGATTAGATCTAGGTCTGTTGCAATAATTGAAAGTTTTTTATCTTTCAGTTGTAAAAGTACATTCGATAAAATTGGTAAAGTATTTTTTTTTTCAACTATTCCCTGAACAAAATTGAGCGATTTTAATAAAATATCTCTTTTAACAACAAATTGCATTTAATTATTGTTCTAATAATAAACTCTTAATCTGACTAATATTTTTTTTCATTTCATCATCTTGTTCAGATAATCTAGTTATAGTTTTTACAGCATGTATAACTGTTGTGTGATCGCGATTTGCAAATCTTCTTCCAATTTCCGGTAGTGATCTAGTTGTCATTTTTTTTGCTAGATACATCGCTATTTGCCTTGGTCTAGCTAGAGGTCTCGATCTTCTTTGCGAAAGCATCTCGCTTAATGCAATATTAAAATAGTTTGATACAATATTTTGAATTTTATCAACTGTTATTACTCTTATTTGATTAAACACATCCTTCAAAATATTTTTACAGTCATTAATTGTTAAAATCTTATTATGGACTCTACTAAATGCAATAACTCTATTAAGCACACCAATGAGCTCTCTTATGTTTGTTTTGCTCTCACTAGCTATATAATTTATTACTTCATCATTCAGATTAATGTTTTCTTTAAATTGAGTTTGTATCTCTTGTATTTTTTTATTTATAATTTTAATTTTTAATTCCAAATCAGGAGCTTCAATATCCACCACAAGTCCGCCAGATAATCTTGATTTTATTCTATCTTGAACTCTATCCAATTTCATAGGTGCTCTATCTGATGAAATTATAATTTGTGAACCTTTATCCATCAAACTATTGAAAGTATGAAAAAACTCCTCCTGTAAACTCTCTTTTCCACTTATAAATTGAATGTCATCAATAATAAAAACAGAGGATTTTCTAAAAAAGTCCTTAAAGTTTACCATATCATTTTTTTTAATCGATTTTATGAAATGGTACATAAATCGTTCAGCTGAAATAAACATTACGTTATTATTTTCCTGTAACTCTAATCCAATCGCATTTAAAAGATGTGTTTTACCTAGGCCTACACCTCCGCAAATATACAGGGGATTATAACGGGAAATATGCTCACAAACTTTTTTAGAATATGATAACGCTATATCATTGCTTTTTCCTTGTATAAAACTATCAAAGCTTAAGTTAGGGTTTAATCTGTTATAATTTAAAATCGAATCCTTGATTTCAGTAACTTTGTTGAGTTCATTTATTTTCAAGAACTCTTGATTTTGCTTATTTTCTTCGATTATTTTGAATTCGATCCTGTTTAAGCTCAATTTAAAACTTTTAACTTGTTCTAGAATTTTATCTAAATATCTTGATACTATCCAATCTCTAAAGAAACGAGTAGGGACGCCTAAAATTAAATAATCATTATATTCTTTTATTAAAGTGACTTTTTGTAACCAGCTGTTGTAAACTTCCCCCCCAAATGTTTTTTTAAAAGCACTTTGAATGTCTTCCCAATTTAACGTTTTTTCTTCTTCTGAAACAAAAGCGTTATTTTTTTTAATATTATTTTTTTCCATGTTGAATTTCTTAAAGAGAATCCTTTAAACGCCTTTTGAAAATTGTTTGCAACTAAGCATAGGTTGTAATCAAAAATAAAATTACAAATTGGTTGTACAATTATCGCTCAGATAGAATCAAAAAAAAATTCAACTCAATGAATTAAGTTTCTATATTTGGTTTGATAAAACTAAATGTAGATTAATTTTTTAACGATCAACTTTAAATTGATTATTTCGAGAAAATTTTTTTTGAGATTCTAGAAATTTTTCTAGCGGCAGTATTTTTGCTTATTATGCCAGATTTAGCAACCTGCATTAGAATCGATTGAAATTTAGAAAAATATTTCTTTGCTTTATCTTTTTCTTTTGCTTTTAGATGAAGTTCCATTTGCTTTACAGCAGTTTTGTACTTACTCCTTCTAATTCTATTAACTTGAGTTTGTTTTTTAACCCTTCGTACTCTTCTGATTGCTGATTTAGTATTAGGCATTTTTTAGGATTGTATATATGTGCATTTAAATATGGTCAACTTTATTATTTTTGGCATTTATTACAAAAAAATGATGCTCGATTAGCTATTACAATTTTTTTAATCTTACCTGAACACTTGACCTTACAGCAATTTTCACCTTTTTTTCCATAAACGCTAAAATGTTGCTGAAATGAACCTTTTTTTCCACTGCTACTAGAAAAATCTTTTATTGATGAACCTCCTAGAAGAATTGCCTTAGAAATTATTTTTTTAGAGAATTTAATAATTTTTTTGATCTCAAAATTCGTTAGTTTTTCAATTTTTTTGGTAGGTCTAATACCGCTAAAAAAAAGAATTTCGTTTACATAAATATTGCCAAGACCAGATAAAAATTTTTGATCCATTAATAGATCTTTGATAGTCCTTTTTTTTCCCGCTATATAATTTTTAAAGTATTCCGTGTTAAATTTAGCACTTAGGGGTTCTGGTCCTAAGTATTTTAAGTGAATGTTTTGGTCTAGATTAACTGGTTTAATGAACTTTATAAAACCAAATTTTCTTATATCGTTATAAATTAGTTTTTGATTATTTGATAAATCAAAGATTATACGATCATGCTTTTTGTCTTTATATTCATTTATATCATAGTAGAAACTTGTTTTATATTTTATTTTTTTACGGTTAACGAAAAAAAATTTTCCCGTCATGCCTAAATGTACTAACATTACAATTTCTTCATTAAAGAAAAATAATAGATATTTAGATCTTCTAGAAATTTTTTTAAACTTTAGACCTATAATTTTTTTGATTTTGTTTCTATCAATTTTGTATCTTAATCTTCCGTCATTTATTTTGACTGCTTTTACAATTAAATTTTGTGTTTTGTTAATTAAGGACCTTTTAACAACTTCAACTTCTGGTAATTCTGGCATATAATCAGTTTATGAAAAGCACTATTCAAGATAAAGCAAAATTAGTCAATTCTGTATTTTCGAAAGTTTACAATAAATATGATTTGATGAATGATGTTATGTCCTTAGGAATACATCGTGTTTGGAAAGATAAGTTTATTGATTGGATGAATCCCTCTAGTAATTCCTCGTTGATCGATGTTGCATCTGGCACCGGAGATATAGCAAAACTATTTTCTTTGAGAAACAAAAATTTATCAACGATTACTTGTATAGAACCAAATGAAGGTATGTTCAAAAAAGGAAAAAACAATCTTGTAAATTTTAAGAATATTAAATGGATCAAATCTAGAGCTGAAGCATTACCCGTGAAAGATAATATGTATGACTATTATTCAATTAGCTATGGCATAAGAAATGTTTCTGATATTAACAAAACTCTTAAAGAAGCTTACAGAGTTTTAAAGCCAGGTGGTCGTTTTATGTGTTTAGAATTTTCAAAAGTAGATAATGAGTTGTTAAATTTTTTATACAAATATTATTCTAAAGCTTTACCTGCTTTAGGAAAATATATTGTAGGTTCATCAAAACCTTACAAATATTTAATTAACAGCATTGATGCTTTTTATGATCAAGAAATGCTTTTAGAGTTAATGACTAAAAATGGGTTTATCAATGCAGAATATAGAAATCTTTCTAATGGTATTTCAGCTATACATTCTGGGTGGAAAATTTAAATGTTGAAAAGAGTTTTTAAGTTATTTCAAATTGCTAGAAAACTGTCTACCTCAGGTGCAATTGAAACAATAAATCAAGTACATCAAATACCTGTATCTATAAATTTATTTTTTAGTTTAATTTCTATTGGTTCAAAAAATAATCGTTTACAAAATAATAATCCTGGTCAAAACCTCTGTGAAGCACTTCAAGGCATGGGTACGACATTTATAAAACTTGGGCAATTTTTAGCTACTCGACCAGACATAATCGGCGAAGAGATGGCGAAAGATTTAGAAAAACTTCAAGATAAAGTTCCTGCATTTGAGCTTTATGAGGCAAAAAAAGTTATTAAAAAAGAAATTGGTGAGAAACAATATAAAAATATTATTGAAATAGGTGAACCAATAGCGGCGGCATCTATTGCCCAGGTTCATTTTGCTAAAATTAAAAATGAAAACCAAGAAAAACAAGTAGCAATAAAAATTTTACGACCAGATATAGAACAATTATTCAATGAGGAATTAGATGCTCTTATGTTGTTTGCGTATATCGTTGAAAATACTATTTCAAAAGCTAAGAGATTGAAGTTAGTAGAAGTGGTACATCTTTTAAGAGAAATTACCAATATCGAAATGGATTTAAGATTTGAGGCTGCCGCTGCTAATGAATTATATGAGAACACTAAATTAGATAATGGATTTAATGTTCCAAAAATTTATTGGAATTATACAACAAAGAAAATACTTACTCTGGATAAAGTAAATGGTGTTTCAATTAGAGAACAAGGAAAATTAGAACAACAGGGTATAAATTTAAAAAATTTAGCCGAAAATCTAATTCAACATTTTTTAAAACAAGCTGTTAGGGATGGTTTTTTTCACGGCGATATGCACCAAGGTAATTTATTTGTAGACCCAAAAGGAAATATTGTTCCCGTTGATTTTGGAATTATGGGTAGACTAGATAAAAATAATAGGAAGTTTTTAGCTGAGATTTTATATGGGTTCATAAAACGGGATTACGTTAAAGTTGCAGAAGTTCATTTTCAAGCTGGATTAGTACCTCAAAATGCATCCAAGGATGAATTTGCTCAAGCATTACGCTCAGTAGGTGAGCCTATTTTTGGTCAATCTATTAAAGATATTTCTGGTGGAAATTTGCTTGCTCAATTATTTGAGATTACTGAAAAATTTAATATGGCTACACAACCTTCATTATTATTACTTCAAAAAACAATGGTTGTTGTAGAGGGAGTTGCAAGAAAATTATATCCAGAGACAAATATCTGGGAGGTGTCTAAACCTGTGTTGGAAGATTGGTTAAAAAACTTAAAGAGCCCTAAATCAACGATTGACACAGCTTTAAATACATCCTCTGAAATAATAAAACGAATACCTGATTTTCCTGGTTTGATGGATAAAGCAGAATATGCATTAAAACTTGTGGCTGAAGGGAAATTGAATTTAGGCATAAATAATAAAAACTTAGAAATGGAACAAATGAGAATAAAAAATTTTAGAAATAATGTCGTTATAAGTTTTTTTGGTATTGTAATTGTCTTCTTGTTAGTATTTTAATCTAGATTTATGACATTAAAAAATAAAAAAATCTTAATAATCAT
>Ga0315315_10003188_pt1 | contig 15055 bp, 17 predicted proteins | sample M140m3416metaG_FD_203699 | JGI IMG/M metagenome (GOLD analysis project Ga0315315, IMG submission 203699) | Ammonia-oxidizing marine archaeal communities from Monterey Bay, California, United States - M1 40m 3416 | ecosystem: Environmental > Aquatic > Marine > Intertidal zone | place: USA...
TATAAATAGGAAAAAAAGAATAAATCGATTTATAACCTGCTGATTTATATAATTTCCAAGTTCCAAGTCCATGAATTAGTTGGATTAGAAAAAAAAAGAGAAGCCACTGATATATTGTCATACTCTAAAATTTAAAAGAAAGGTCATTAATGACGTCACTCATTGTAAAAATACCTTTTTTATTTACGATCCACTCTGCAGCTATTACTGCGCCTAAAGCAAAACCCTTTCTATTTTTAGCAGTGTGTTTGATTTCTAATGAATCAATTTCTGAATTATATTTAACTACATGAGAACCAGGCTCATGATCAACTCTAAAAGACTTGATTGGAATAGATTCTTTTTGATTGCTTTCAGACCATTTTTTGTATAATCCTTTTTCAATTATATCATTAGCTAATTTTATAGCAGTTCCACTTGGCTTGTCTATTTTTTCAACATGATGTGTTTCTTCAATATTTAAACTATATTGATTCTGTTTTTTCATTATTTCAGCGAGGTTTTTATTTAATTTAAAAAATAAATTTACACCAAGGCTAAAGTTTGAGGAGTATAGAAAACCTGTTTTTTTTATTTTAGACAATTTCTCAATTTTATTTATGTTTGAAATCCATCCAGTTGTTCCACTTACAACAGGAATTGATTTTTTTAATGCAAATTCTATATTTTTATATGCAGTTTTTGGGGTACAGAAGTTTATAGCAATATCAGCTCCATTTAAATTTTTAAGTTCAGAATTTTTATCTACTTTACAGATTATCTCATGTTTTCTTTTTATTGAAATTTTTTCAATTTCCTTTCCCATTTTTCCATAACCAATTAGTGCTATCTTCATTTTTTAAAAATTTAAATTTAATGATAATCCTATAGATTCTGAATTATAGAATGTCCTGTTTTCAAGATACGGACTCAATGTAAGGTTTTCATTAACATTATATTGTTTCAGATGCGCATCAATATTTGCATCTAAAATATTCAAAATATAAAATCCTACAATAAATACCATTGACAAATCTCTGTTTTTTTTATGAAAATCTGCTCCGTCCAAGAGTCTATTATCATCAACTATCAAATTTTGAAATTCATCATTACTGTAACCAGCTTTTCTGCTTTTGTAGGCATTTCTATAATTTAAATATCTTTTTCTATTAAAATCGTACGAATAAATCGATGTCCCAATAGCTGCGTAAACAATTGGTATTTTCCAATACTTTTTATTGAACGCTTGTCCTGCACCAGGAAATGCAGCCGAGAAAAAGGCAGCTTTTGATGGGTTTAAAGGATCTAAATTATCAAATGTTGAATCAGATTTTTGAGAAAAACTATTCTGTAAGAATAATAATGTGAATAAAAATGAAAGTTTATTTATTCTCATTTAATTTTTTATATAATTTTTTTAATTCTTCAATATTATTAAATGGAATTATTATCGAACCTTTCTGACTATTGTTTAACTTAATTTTAACTTGTTGGTTATATTTATTTTTTAATTTTTCCAAAATCTTCACAAAATCTTCATTTAATTGATTATGTTCAATGTTTTCTTTTGTTGTTTTTGATTTATTTGCTAATTTTTCCGTTTCTCTAACGGAAAGAGATTTGGCTAAAATTTTTTCATAAATGTCTATTTGTTCATTATTGTTTTCAATAGTTATTAGCGTTTTACCATGACCCATTGAAATGAATCCATCTCTAATTCCTGTTTGAATTATTGGATCTAATTTTAAAAGTCTTAAATAATTTGATATTGTGGATCTTTTTTTACCTACTCTTTCACTCATTTTTTCTTGAGTTAATTTGACCTCATCTATTAAACGTTGATAACACAATGCTATTTCGATTGGGTCCAAATTTTCTCTCTGAATATTTTCAACTAATGCCATCTCTAGTGACTGTTGATCGTTGGCAATTCTTATAAAAGCAGAAATTGATTTTTGACCTAATAATTTTACTGCTCTTAATCTTCTTTCTCCTGAAACAATTTCATATGATTTAAAATCAATTTTTCTCACAGTAATAGGTTGTATGATTCCTAATTGCTTTATTGAATTAGCCAGTTCATGAATTTTTTCGCTTTGAAAATTAGTTCTGGGTTGAAAAGGATTTACTTTTATTTGATTTATAGGTATCTCCAATACCTGTCCAACAATATCTTTCAAATTTTCATTTTCTATTGATTTATAATTATCAACAGAATCATTTAAAAGTGCAGAAAGGCCTCTGCCCAGAGGTTGTTTTTTATAAGCTTTTGCCATTTAAATTATTATTAATTAATTCGTGAGCTAATTTAATATAGTTTTTGGCTCCTCTACTTGTTGAATCATAATCAATTATGTTTTTTCCATGACTTGGAGCTTCACCAAGTTTAACATTTCTTTTTATGATAGTTTTGAAAACCATATCATGAAAATGTTTTCTAACCTCATCCACTACTTGATTAGAAAGTCTTAATCTTGAATCGTACATAGTTAAAAGAAGGCCCTCAATTTCTAAATTTTTATTATGAATTTTTTGAACACTTTTAATAGTATTTAATAATTTTCCGAGTCCTTCAAGTGCAAAAAATTCACATTGAATTGGAATGATTACGGACTGTGCTGCTGTTAGGGCATTTAATGTTATTAAACCAAGTGAAGGTGCACAATCAATTATTAAATAATCATAATTATCTTTTACATCATGTAATGATTCTTTTAACATAAACTCTCTGTTAGGATGATTTACTAATTCTAGTTCTATTGCAACTAAATCAATGTTTGAAGGAACGATATCTAAATTTGGAGTATTTGATTTAATTATAATATTATTTAATTTTTCAGTATGCTCTAAAAGATGATAAGATGTTTTTTGAACACTATTTAATTCTATTCCAATTCCAGACGTCGCATTCGCCTGAGGATCAAGATCAATTAAAAGAACTTTTTTTTCTAAAACCCCCAAACATGCAGCAAGATTTAATGATGTGGTAGTTTTACCAACTCCTCCCTTTTGATTTGAAACAGCAATTATTTTTCCCATAATTCAATTAACTAAAAATACAATATTTTGAGGCGATTGTTGAAAGTTGGATTTTTTTTTTTTAACTATTTTTCAATAGTATCTTTAAACTCAATTACATAAATTTCTTCATCATCTTTTTTCATAAAAAACTTTTCTCTAGCATAAGCTTCATAATTTTCAATCTTATTTAAATTTTCAATAAATTTCTTGTCTTTTTCAATTTCTGTTTTTAGTTTTTTCTTTTGCTCTTTTAGTTCGTTTATTTCTTTATTGAGTTCTTTGTGAAAAAGATAGGAGTTAGCATCCATAAACATCATCCAAAAAAAGAACAATAATGTACTTATTACATACAAATTTGTTAAAAATTTGAGGTATTTATTTTTAAGTATTTTTTTTATAAACTTCAACATTTCGTTTTATCTAAAATTATATTTAAAATATTGTTTAACGAAATATCATTTGTTTTTAAGACAATATCTGCGTGCTTTTTTGATGGATTAATAAATTTTTTGTGCATAGGTTTACACATTGTAAAGTATCTTACTTTGACCTCTTGTTTAGATCTTCCTCTAAACTCGACATCTCTTGTGTACCTCCGCTTAAGTCTTAATTTTTCTTCCAAATCTAAATATATACTATAATCTAGTAAATCAATTAATTTCTTGTTGCATAATATGTGTAGACCCTCAACAATAATTATTTTTTTTGAAAATACAACTTTATTTTTTTTTAGTCTTTTGTGGCTTTTATAGGAATATATAGGTTCAGTTATTTTATATTTTCTTTTTAATTTTCTAAGATTGTTTATTAAGAGTTTAAAGTCAATTGAATTTGGATGATCATAATTTATTTTTGAACGTTCTTTAAAATTTAAAAAAGAACGGTCTTTGTAGTAGGAGTCAGATGAAATTTTTACTACTCCAATATCACTGAAATAATTTTCAATTTTGTAAGCAATTGTACTTTTGCCGGAACAGGTTCCACCACAGATTCCAATTAAAGTCATGTTATTTTTTTATTCTTTTTACATCTTCTTCTTTAATTCTTTTTTCATATTTGTTTCCCCAACTATTCAATGTATAATTCATTATATCAGCAATTTCATCATCATATAAACCCATTTTTTCCATTCTAGAATTATATTTTACACCATTAACAATAATTTCACCATCGATTCCTCCGTATTTTAAAGCTTTTATGCTTTCCTCCATATGTTCGAAGAGAAAATCTGATTTTGCTAATGGAGGAATAATTCCTAATTGACCCTTTCCGTTAGGCATATGACATCTTACACAAAAATCCTCGTATAAAGATTTCCCATTTTTAATTGAGATTGACAGACTATCATTCTGTGATAAAATTGATAGTGGAAAAATTAAAAATATATATATAATTCTCATATTTTAGGAATTATTTTAAACACTCCTTTCCCCTCAATAGAAACATATATATAACCATCAGGTCCTTGTTTAATATCCCTAGGTCTACCCAAATTTTCAGCAATTTTTGTTCTTGAAATTACCCTATCATTTTTTAATTCAATTCTCTCAATATATTTAAGAACCAATGCACCTGCTAATAAACTTCCGCTCCAGTTAGGATAGATATCACTAGAGATATACTCAAATGAACTAGGTGCTATAGAGGGAATCCAATAATATAAAGGCTGTTCCATTCCTGGAAGACTTTTGTTTTTTGTAATGGTTGTTCCGCTATAATTAATTCCATAAGTGATTTTAGGCCATCCATAATTTTTCCCTTTTTTTATAATGTTTATTTCATCTCCTCCGCGAGGACCATGTTCATTTGTCCAAATTTGTCCTGTTTCAGGATGTTTAAACATTCCTTGAGGATTTCTATGTCCGTATGAGTAAATAGCTTTTTTTGCATTTAGATTGTTGAAAAATGGGTTATCTTTAGGAATGGTTCCATCGTCGTTTATTCTATATATTTTTCCTCCATCTAAATTTATATTTTGTGGATTAACTTCTCTATTTCCTCTGTCTCCTATTGAAAAGTACAAGTAATTTTCGTTATCAAATTCTAATCTTCCACCAAAATGTTGTCCTTTTCTTGTGTTAGGTTCAGCATTATATAAAATCTCCAAGTTTTTTAGCTCATTATCAATTAATTTAGCTCTTGCAATTGTGGTATTTCCTCCCTTCTCTCCATTACTTTGTGAAGCATAAGAAAAATAAAGCCATTTGTTGTCACTGAAGTTTGGATGAAAAGCTATATCCATTAATCCTCCTTGTCCTCTCAGGTATACTTCAGGAAGACCTTTTATTTTGGTTTTTACACCATTTTTGTAATGAATTAGAGATCCAGATTTTATTGTGGCTAATATGGAATTGTCGCCGAAAAATTCAATAGCCCAAATTATGTTTTTATCTTCAAAAACTAATTCCATTTCATACTCACTCTTCTCATTTGTAATTAAAATTTCTGTTTGTTTTTTTGATAGTTTAGTGTTTTGAGCACAAGAAAAGTTAACTAACATTACTAGAAGAAAGGTTGTTAAAAAAAATATTTTTTTCATTTTTTAGAATTCAAAGTTATTTGACGTTTATAGCTAATATAAAAAAAATGTCGGGATGACAGGATTTGAACCTGCGACCCCACGGCCCCCAGCCGTGTGCGCTAACCGAACTGCGCTACATCCCGTTATTACAAAAATAAAAATTGCTATTAATATATGCCTAAAAACAAAAAACTTTGTAAATTTTTAATCTACAAAGTTTATAGTCGGGGTGGCAGGATTCGAACCTGCGACCTCCGCGTCCCAAACGCGGCGCGATAACCGGGCTACGCTACACCCCGAAAAGTGCGTGCAAATATAGGATTATTTCAAAAATCATCAAACAATACTATGTAATATTAAATTATTATTTTTTGATGATAACTTTTTATATTTTTTGTAAGAGAAAATGTTCAAATATTTTAAATTTATAAATTAAACAATGCTATGGATATTGAAAGAATAAAAACCCTTATAATTGGATCTGGTCCAGCCGGTTACACTGCAGCAATATATGCATCAAGAGCTGATCTAAAGCCAGTACTATATACTGGTATGGAGCCTGGAGGTCAACTAACAACTACCACTGAAGTTGATAATTTTCCTGGATATCCTGACGGAGTTGATGGTCCAACAATGATGATTGAATTGCAAAGACAAGCTGAAAGATTTGGAACTGATGTAAGAATAGGTTTAGTCACAAAAGTTAATTTTAGTAAACTACACGGGGGTATACATAAAGTAATAGTCGACAACAAAAAGAAAATAGAGGCGGAAAGTATTATTATATCTACAGGTGCTTCAGCAAAATATTTAGGTTTGCCCTCAGAAGAAAGACTAAAAGGTGGGGGTGTTTCAGCTTGTGCAGTCTGTGATGGATTTTTTTATAAAGGTCAAGATGTAGCAATAGTTGGAGGAGGAGATACTGCAGCAGAAGAAGCTACATATTTGTCTAATATATGTTCTAACGTAACAATGATTGTTCGTAAAGGAAAAATGAGGGCATCAAAAGCAATGCAACACCGGGTAGAATCAAGAAAAAATATTGATGTTAAGTATTTTTCAGAGGTTGATAAGGTTTTAGGTACAAATGTTGTTGAGGGAGTAAGAATTTTTAATAACCAAACAAACGAAAAAAATGATATATCTGTTACGGGCCTTTTCATTGCTATTGGTCATAAGCCAAATACAGACATTTTCAAAGGTCAGTTAGAAATGGATGATGCTGGATATGTTATAACAAAAGGAAAGAATACCCATACAAATTGTCCTGGTATTTTTGCATCGGGAGATGTACAAGACAAGGATTATCGTCAAGCTGTCACCGCAGCAGGTACAGGATGTATGGCAGCACTGGATGCAGAACGTTACTTAGCAGGTATAGAATGAAAAGTACTTTTCAATACAATTTTTTTAATTTTTTTAAACTACCATCGGTTTGGTGGTGTGGTATCAGAGTGAGATCGGTTGATGAAAAATCCTGTTATGTGAGTGTTAAGCATAGTTGGATAAATCAAAATCCATTTAGATCTATGTTTTGGGCTGTTCAAGGAATGGCAGCAGAATTGTCTACTGGCGTTTTGTTAATGAACGAAATTTCAAGAACTAAAAAAAATTTTTCAATGTTAGTTTTAAATAATAAAGCAAATTTTTCTAAAAAAGCGACTGGAATAATATCATTTAATTGCGATCAAGGGTTTGAAATAAGAGACGCTATAAATTTAGCAATATCATCAGGAAAACCTCAAACCATTTGGCTTAATTCTAATGGAAATAACTCCAGGGGAGATCAAGTATCATCGTTTAGTTTTGAGTGGACTTTAAAGTTAAAACAATCTAAGTAATATTAGCTGAAAAGGTTTAATCAAGTCGAATTGCTTCCCTGTTTTTAATTGGACTTATAATATTTACGTTACTAAATTGAATTTTTCTTTTTGTTACCTTATTAATAAGGTTCTTTATTTCATTTATGATATGAATTTTAATTTCGTTTTTGTGATATATTAAGCTTACTTCTCTTGCCGGTTTAGGATTTTTAAAATTGTGCAACATTCTTTTTTGAGACTCATTTAATCTTAATGTATGTAAATGTGGTAAAAATGTAATTCCAAGGCCCTCATCAACCAAGTTTATCAAAGTTTCAAAACTACCACTTTTTAGTTCAAATTTACCATCATATTCACTGCAATCAAAGCATAAATTTTCAATTGAATTACGAAAACAATGTCCATCTCTCAACAGTAATAAATCATGAGAATATAAATCTTTTGGTTCAATTTCTATTTTACCAAAATTTTTATTTGATTTAGGAAGATAAGCTACAAATGGTTCATAGTAAATTGGTTTTTCAATTAGCTCATCATCTTCTAAAGGAGTTGATGCGATAATCAAGTCTAATTTATTATTTTTTAATTTATCTAATAATTCTGTAGTTGGAAGTTCAAAAAAAGAGACTTTGAGCAATGGGTAATTATTTACCAATTCTTTCATGAATAAGGGTAGAAGTGTGGGCATAATCGTTGGAATTATTCCAATGTTAAAATCCCCTCCAATAATTCCCCTGTCTTTATCAACTACATCATGCATTTTTTCAGATTCACTTACTATTTTTTTTGACTGTTTAATTATTTTTTCACCAATTTTAGTTAGAGCGATTGGTTTTTTTCCTCTGTCAAAAATAGTTACATCTAATTCATCTTCAAGCTTTTGAATTTGCATGCTTAATGTAGGTTGAGTAACAAAACATTTTTCCGCAGCAATTGTAAAATTTTTGTATTCAGCAACTGCAATTGCATATTTCAACTGTACTATTGTCATTTCTTATATTATTATATATATCATTATAAGTTATTATTATTAAATATAATAAATAAATAAGAAAAAGTAATAATTAAGTTTCAATTAATAATAATAGTCTTGAATCTTACATTATTAATTGGCCATTCTCTTTTGTCAGTTTTAAGATTAGCAATGATGTCAACGACATTCATTCCTTTGATGACCTTTCCAAATACTGTGTAATTACCATCAAGGTGGTAAGCACCATCCTTTTTTTGAACTATAAAAAATTCATATGGTGAGGCTAGTTTGTGAGGATTTTCAATTTCACTGCTTGGCATTGAAATTGCGCCTCTATGGTGCTTAAAACCTTTTTTAGTGTCTGGTGGAAGTAAGTATCTTCCAATAGATTTTCTTTTCATTGATGTTTTTCTGCTATCTGAATTTCCACCCTGAATTATAAAGTCCTTAACTACTCTATGAAAAAATTCTCCGTCAAAATATTTTTTTTTTGTTAAAAAAATAAAATTTGCTCTATGAAAAGGGGTGTTTGTAAATAATTTAATATCAATGTTTCCGTAATCTGTCAAAATTCTCACGACACTTTCTTTATTATTTTTTTCATATTCATAGAAAAATGGTATAGCATTTTTATCCGTTAAAAGAAAAGGTTTTTTTTCTTTTTTGGTTTCTTTTTTAATAACCTTTTTTGTTACAATTTTTTTTGGAGAGTTGTTACCAATATCTTTGCACGATGTCAAAGAGACAACAATCAAAACCATAAACATGTTAGTTAAATGCAATTTTCTGATTTTAAAAATATTTTATTAAAAATAAACGATTTTAAACTTCCTGGTGTAAATTCTTTTCTAAAATTAGCTCCCCCTACTAGATTTAAACAGTTTAAAGAAGGATTTGAAGCAATTAACCCCGACCATGCAGCGGTAATGTTATTATTGTATCCTGACAAGAATCTAAATACTAGAATGTCTTTTATTTTAAGAAATAAATATAATGGAGTTCACTCAAATCAAGTTAGTTTTCCAGGTGGTAAAATTGATAAACTTGATAATAATTTATCTCAAACTGCAATTAGGGAAACCGTTGAGGAGTTAGGTGTAAATGAATCTAACATCAACATTATAAAACCTTTAACTCAGATTTATATTCCGCCCAGTAACTTTAATGTTCAGCCTTTTGTTGCTACATATGATGAAAAACCATTTTTTTATCCAGATAGTTTTGAAGTTTCAAAGGTAATAGAACCTCTACTTGAGGATTTATTTAAAGTTAAAAATATTGATTCATTAATTACGTTACAAAATAAAAATATATTGGTACCAAGTTTTAATATTGAAGGTCATGTGGTTTGGGGAGCAACTGCTATGATTTTAAACGAATTTATTACACTAATGAAAAATATTATTAATTCTTGATATCTTTATAAAGTAAATTTTACAAGTGAATATTTTTAAAAGAAATCCATTTGGTCATAATCTTTTTATAAAAAAATGGCTGATCAGAATTTTAGGCTTTTTATCTCACACTAGATTTAATAGATTTAATAAGCTTAAAATAGAAGGTTCAAATATTTTAAGATCTGTCCCAAAAAATAACGTTTTATTTGTTTCAAATCATCAAACTTATTTTGCAGACGTTGTTGCTATGTTCCATGTTTTTAATGCAAGCTTGAGTGGAAGGGATGATTCTATTAAAAATGTGATGTATTTGTGGCAACCTAAATTGAATATTTATTACATAGCTGCAAAAGAAACGATGAAAGATGGTTTATTTCCCAGGATTTTAGCGTATGTGGGTTCAGTCTCTATTGACAGAACGTGGAGGTCAAAAGGGGAGCAAGTAAATAGACAAGTAAAAATGAGCGATGTTAGTAAAATTGGAATCGCATTAGAAGATGGCTGGGTTATTACTTTTCCTCAAGGAACTACAACTCCTTTCAAACCAATTAGAAAGGGAACGGCACATTTAATTAAAAAGTATAAACCAACTGTAGTTCCAATTGTTATTGATGGATTTAGACGGTCATTTGATAAAAAGGGTATTAGAATTAAAAAAAGAGATATCCTACAATCCATGGAAATAAAAAAACCTCTAAATATTGATTATGAGAACGAATCAGTAGAAAGTATAGTTGAAAAAATTGAATATGCAATTGAACAACATCCGTCATTTTTAAAAGTATTAACCAAGGAAGAAATACTTCAAATGGAAAATAACAACAAGAACAGAAAGTGGTAAATTTTAAATTCAATCACTCTATTTATTTGACTAATTAATTATCCTTAATATTTCATAAATTTGCATAAAATTTAAAGTATAAAAAATGAAAAAAATATTTAAAAATCTAATATTTTCTATATTTATAGTATCAATTTTCTCTTGCGACAACTCAAAAAAGATTACAATTAATAAAATTCTGGATTCTCCAAAATTTGAAAATGCTAAATTGTCAGTTTCAGAAATTAAAAAAGAAGAAGATGGATATTTTTTTTCTTTTGATATTAATGATTATGAACTTGGTAAACAAACACCAAAAGAATTTGATTACGAATTAGCAAATTCTAGCAAAGGACAACACATACATTTTATTATTAACAATGATCCATATTCAGCTCATTACAATAAAAATTTTAGAAAAGATATTAAGGATGGGGATATTTTACTTGCATTTTTATCCCGATCTTATCACGAGTCAGTAAAAAATTCAAATGCATATATACTTACAGAAATTGGAGAAAAAAAACAAATAGATTTGACAAGTGAGTATATTTTTTATAGTAGACCCAAGGGTAAATATATTGGAGAAGAAACCAAAAAAATTCTTTTAGATTTTTATCTTGTAAATACGCAAATTTCCCCAAATGGAAATAAAGTTAAAGTAACCATTAACGATTCAGAGTTTTTTATTTACGAATGGACACCTTACTATATTGAGGGCTTACCTAAAGGTGAAATAACAATCAAACTAGAGCTATTAGATTCTACAGGAAATTTATTAGACATTCCTTATAATCCATCTCTCAGAACAATTTTGTTAGAATAATAAACCTTTGAATGATTAGATTGTCATATTCAAGTTTTTACAGATTAAATATTTAAATTTTATTGATTTATTTTTTATAGATGAAAAATCTGATTTTTATAATTTTATTAATTTTTAATTCATGTGGTTTATTATCAGAAAGCAATAAACCAGTTGTATATAATAGTTCGTTATTTTCTGATTTTGAACTTTCTGAGCCACCCGATTACGAGCTTTTAAAATCTTGGGCGGTTCATCCAGAACTTAATTCAAATATATTTTCTGAATTTTTCCAAGAAGAAAAAAAACTTCCTGTTGATGTGTTTTTCATATATCCAACCATGCATTCTGATAAAAACGACACTTCTTGGAATGCAGATATATATGATGAAAAATCAAGAAACTATATCCTAGGATCAACTGTCAAGTACCAATCTTCAGCTTGGTATTCTACAGGTAATTTATATGTGCCGTTCTACCGACAAGCTCACTTGAGAGTATTTAGAGAATCATTTTGGTTGAACGGAGGTGAACAGGCTTATGAGATGGCATACCAAGACGTCAAAGAAGCTTTCAAAACTTTCTTAACAAAATATAATAACAATCGTCCAATAATTATAGCTGGTCACAGCCAAGGTGCAGGTCATGCAAAAAGAATTTTGCAAGATTTTTTTGATAATAAACCTCTGCAAAGAAAATTGGTTGCAGCCTATTTAATTGGAACAAAAATTACTGATGAGGATTTTTCAAGTATTAAATTAATGACCAATAAAAATGAAACAGGAGGTTTCGTTACTTGGAATACTTACAGACTGATGTCGAAAAGAAAAACAGAAAAAGCAATACTAACTGTTACTCCGGAGTGGATTGAAGGAGCATTGTGTTCAAACCCTGTAACTTGGAATTTAAGTAAAATTTCAGATTATGATGAACATAAAGGGTTTTTATATTTAAACAATAAGATATACCCTAAAACTGTTAAAATTGAAGATATTGATAGTAAAATATATATAAAATTACCCAAAATGGGTATACTAAAAAAATTGTTTGTATCCTCAGTAAAAGATTATCATAAAGCAGATATTAATTTATTTTGGGAGGATATTAGAATAAATTCAATAAATAGGGCAACAAATTATTTAAATGAAAATTAAATACTTTTTATTTCTTTTTTTTATTTCAATTAATTCCTATACTCAGGAATTTTTGACAGGTATTGTTTCATATGTTAATGATGAAAGCACATCCTCAAAGCTTGAGGGGGTTAGTGTATATTGGTTAGACACTAGTGTAGGAGTAGTTACTGATCAAAATGGTTTTTATTCCATTCCATTTGAAAAATCTACAAATAAATTAGTATTTAAAATATTAGGATTTAAAAATGAAATAGTAGAAATAGAAAACATAAAACAGCATAATCAATTAATGATTGAGAATCTGGACGAATTGGACGAAGTTGTTGTTTCTAAAAGAAAAAATACAATTCAAAAATCATATTTTAAAACTCAAAATATTGTAAATGTTTCTAGTGCCGAGTTATTAAAGGCAGCTTGCTGCAATGTTTCAGAAAGTTTTGAGACTAATCCCTCAATAGATGTCAGTTTTTCAAACGCAATAACTGGTGTTAAACAGGTGAAAATGCTTGGTTTAGAAAGTCCTTATCTTTTAATAACTGAGGAGAATATTCCAATGGTGCGTGGAGCATCTCAGGTATTTGGTTTATCATTTATTCCGGGTTCATGGGTAGAAAGTATGCAAATAACTAAGGGAAGTGGTAGTGTCGTAAACGGTTATGAAAGTATTTCTGGTCAAATCAATATTGAATTAAAAAAACCAGTTGATAAAGCTCCAATATTTATTAATGTTTTTAGATCAGGTATGGGAAGAAACGAATTTAATTTTCATTTCAATAAAAAAATAAATTCAAAATTAAATTCCACATTTCTAATTCATGCTGACAATAATTCGACTATTCATGACAATAACAACGACGGTTTTTTAGATCATCCAACTTTTAATGGATTTAATTTTTTTAACAGATATCAATATACAAACTTAGAAAATGGTATTGTAAGTTTTTTAGGTATTAGATTCATGAAAAATGATAAAAAAGCTGGAGAGGATGTTGCTAATTTGAAATTAAAAAGGATGGCCTGGGTAAGTGAAATTAATACAGAAAGATTCGATTCTAATTTTAAATTCGGGTATGTAAATCCAAACATTCCTTACCAATCCGTTGGTTTTCAACTAGCTTATTCATCTCATAATCAAAATTCTTTTTTTGGATTTAGATTTTATGATATTAAGCAAAAAAGTTTGTTTAATAGTTTTATTTACAATTCAATCATTGGAAATACAATGAATAAATTTAAGACTGGTATAAATTTTTCCTACGACGATTTTGAAGAATTAGTCGATATTTCTAAAATAAACTATAGCAGAATAGATAAATCATTAGGTGGTTTTTTTGAATATAGTTATGATAATTTGGATAAAATAAGTTTAGTTGCAGGTTTGAGATATGATATGCATAATAATTTAGGATCTTTCTTCACACCAAGATTTCATCTTCGATATCAGCCTTATGAAAAATCAGTTTTAAGATTGTCTGCAGGAACCGGTAGAAAAGCTTCCAATATTTTTGCAGAAAATCAAGAAATTTTTTCAACGGGAAGAACAATAAAGATTAAAAACTCAAATGGTAATTTCTATGGTTTAAATTCAGAAAAAGCATTTAATTATGGAATAAGTTTTAGACAAGGTTTTACTTTAAATAATCAAGATGGAGACATAACCATTGATTATTACGCAACTGATTTTGAAAATCAAATTGTAGTAGATTGGGAAAAACAAGGAGTTTTGAGTTTTTACAACTTAAATGGTAAAAGCCATGCTAAAAGTTTCCAAATTGAATTAGATTATTCAATAACTAACAATTTTAAAATAAAATCTGCATTCAAAAATTATAACGTCAAAAAACAATACAGTTCTGGTTTTAAACAAAACCCGTTAACCCCTAAAAATAGATTTTTTACAAATTTTGATTTTTCTTCAAATTTAGATGATAGTGGAAAGCAATGGAAAATTGATTTTACATATAATTGGGTAGGTCAACAAAGATTACCAATTCACTCAGATCAGTCTTTATTTAATGGAAAGTCTCCAACATACACTTTATTAAACACTCAAATAACTAGAGTTTTTTCAGAAAAGTTTGAAATTTATTTGGGAGGCGAAAATATTGGAAATTTCACTCAAAAAAATCCAATATTAGATTCTAAAGCACCATTTGGAATAAATTTTGATACCTCACTAGTTTATGCACCGATAATTGCTCCGATGCTTTATATTGGTTTGAGATTAAAATTGTAATTTTGTATAAGCTATGAAGTATTTCCTTATTATTCTTTTTTTTATAAGTTCGTATGCATATTCTTTCCAGGACATGGAATCTAAGTCAGCAAAGGCTTCGTTTCAAGTTAGCGGCGTTTGTGATATGTGCAAAACCAGAATTGAAAATGGAGCAATTAAATTAAAGGGAGTTAAGTATGCAAAGTGGGACATACCAACCAATAATTTGTCTATCATTTATAATTCAAAAAAAATAAAATTAGATACTATTAAAAAGAACATGGCTAAATTAGGTCACGATACTGATAAATATAAAGCAAGATTGGAGGTATATCAAAGCTTGCCCGAATGTTGTTATTATAAAA
>Ga0315315_10003190_pt1 | contig 15046 bp, 9 predicted proteins | sample M140m3416metaG_FD_203699 | JGI IMG/M metagenome (GOLD analysis project Ga0315315, IMG submission 203699) | Ammonia-oxidizing marine archaeal communities from Monterey Bay, California, United States - M1 40m 3416 | ecosystem: Environmental > Aquatic > Marine > Intertidal zone | place: USA...
ACCCCCCCCCCCCCCCCCCCCAACAACCACAAAACACCCCCAAACACCGGGGGGGGGGGGGGGGACTTACCAAAACGGGGACACTCGGGGGCCCAGAGATTCTGTTTATTATTGACAGGTATAACTATATGTATATATATATATATATATATATATATATTATATTATATTATATTATATTAATATATATATATATATATAATAGATATAGTTATGATTAGTTTTGATGAAAGGTTTTTGTTATTTATTTGTTTTTTTTGTTTTTTGGCTAGGGCACTTACGACGAAAGTGCCCGGTGGTCAGTATGTATGTTAATATGGTGAAGATCTATGTTCGAACCTCATGATGTGATGATTACTGTAACATATACTAAGAGACTGAAGTACACAGGTAGCGACACTGGCCAAACGGCCTTTTTAAAATTTTGTTTGTTTGAAATACAAAAGATGTTATTGATGAAATTACAAATGACGTTCTTTTTGAATCAAAAGGATGTTTTTGATTTACAAACAGTTGAAGATATAGATGCATTTGAAGAAAAACTAAAGATATTATACCGCGTCGAAAAGTCCGTTCCGTGTAATGTGTTTGATACGGCAAGTTATAAACTTTTCATACACAAATGTAAACGCGCATTACTCATTGATAGTAATGACGTAGTAAGTGCGTACTTGCATGAAAACTATAAAATAGTATTTGATAACAAAATTGTAAAGTTGTATCGCATAGAAAAGGTATTACCCAAGCATATGGAGGATATGCCGAGAGATGTTGTAAATGCTGATATATAAGATATTTTACGGAATGTTAATGGTAAAGATTAAAATACCTTTGCTAACTGTTTCATTGAAGATCAAAAGTGGCGACCAAGTAATACCAGTCACGGATCCCTTACTGGCATGTACCTATACGATGGGAAACAATATGTCGCGGAGTGATCTCGTAAAATGCTCTAACAACGAATATCGTATACCACAAAGAAGTATTGATGTACCAAACATCGAAGGAATCCATGGCTTCTTGTTTCGTTTTTTTATGAAAGGACTCAAACCCGAAAGTTCTAAGGGAACCGGTATGAAGCAGATGTATCGCGATTTGGATAATTTACAACAGACCAATTGCAACGTAGGAGCTGTAGGTATGACCTGTGTTGATCTCAGTGATTTCATTAAAAGTCCAGAGAAGGGTATAACTATTGAGAAGAGCATGCCGTTTTATGGAACGGATTCCGACAGTCACACTATGCTTCTTTCCGTACATCGACCCAAATTGACCTTAAACAATAAAACCCTGAAGGAGATGTCTAAGATCAAAATGCATTCCTGGAATAGTGTGAGCCAGCGCATTGAAAGTGTGGAGGCCGCCGGGTCCAAAGTTACCAAGAAGTTTTTGAAACACATTTTGGATCCCTCAAATACAGATGCTGGTTCGGAGGAAATGGGAGATTGTTTGAATTCTTTTCGACTACTACCAACGCTCAGGGCGTCCGCACTCGGTCTTGAAAAAATGGACCAGGGACAGTGGGCCTACAGCCAGCAATGCATGAGGGACTCGGTTGCGCGGCACTTTGCGCATTACGTGATGGAACTATGCACGAATTGTGCATGCGCTATTGCAGCAAAGCAAGGGGTTAAAATTTCTGCAGGTACAGCACAGAAACTACTACCAAAAACAATTGAAGGTGCGTCGGATGAAACTATGATTACATGTTTCCGTGAGAGTCTCCGGCAATACGTTGCAACAAATTGTGAATACACATTTGATATGCAAAAGACACTGCAGACTTATATGGATGAGTATGGGGCAACGCACTCCAAAATCGTAGATAGTGAAACTCCAGGAGAGGCATTTAATTTGTTTGGCATGCCTGGCATGGACCAGCAAATGGCCGTGCATGAAATTGCGACTGTGCTGGAAAGGATAGACTCGCAGCTACCGGTGGTCGGTGCATCGCAGCGCAAGCATCTACAGGGCATGCGGAATGCATTGCAGCGCATGGCTGTGATGATGTTTCAGGACTGCGAGGATATGGGTATCATGACAAGCCATTTCGTTGCTGCCGTGAACAAATTCGGGCAACTTTCGGCACAAAACTTTAAGGTAGCAATGCTGAGCGTGCGTAATGTGTATGGGGGTGACTTTGACGAGGCCACTGCTATTACACATGCGGTGTGTAAGCGGATGTGCTCCATACCGGGTAGCCTGGACTGTATGGTGAGTTTCGTATTGGCTGGATCGGCGGCTCTTCAGCTTGTGCAGGACAGCAACAAGAACGCAGCTGTGACGGCGACCGAGACGCTGCGGCAAATATCGCGCAGCATACAACTGCAAACAATCGCGGGTCATGCGGTCGCCGAGCAGGGTCATTCTAGAGTTGGTGCGTGGAATGGTGCCGAGAGGTATAGTACAAAAACTATAGATGGCCACACCTTTGAAATTGTGCAGTTCAAAAAGCACATGACACACTTTATCGAGGGCACGGGGCACATGCAGGAGGCGTTTGGTGATGACATAAAGCCTGTAGAAATGTATGCAAATGCTGATGACATACCACTCGCCATAAAAATGTCAGGCTTGAACGCGGTCATGCCCAAGAACGTGGTACAAAATCAGTTGATTCAGATGCTTGCTCAAAATCTATCGAGTAGCACATGTGGGGAAATGGAGGTGAAAAATGCCGCCATGAAGGTTGATTTGCGTAAGCCCTCGTGGTACAAGTGGCAGCTCACTTCTGGTGAGCACTACCTGTTTCATGTCAGTCCGGAGAGTGTGGGACAGTGCGACGCCAGGCAGTTGACAAGTCCCGTGGCACTGGGTGTTCCGTACGACCTAAAGTATTCAGACAGGATTAATGTGTATGGTTTCACCCGCAAGCTACAACAGAAGGAAAAGCATGACATTAAAATGCTGGTGCAGGCGAGCAGCTGTATGAGCTCGACCGCACAAATGCAAGCGGAATGCTATCAGAAGACTGGAATTTCACTGCCTCCATTGAGTCTAAGGTGTGTGCCCTCGGATTGGGGTGAACATCCAAGTATTATGTTTGATGGCTATCTCACAGCCTTGCCGGCCAAAGCAAAGCAGGGGGGCTCCCTTGAGAAGGCATGGATGGAAGAAGCACAGGCAAGGGAAAAGTTTGTTGCGAAGTGTTTGAGTGCACATGAAATTACCAAGCGATCGGACTGGGACATCCAGCACCACCACGCCACGGCGTTTGCGGTGATGGTGCGCGCTAAGGATTTCAAGTTTTCAATGAAAAAATAAAGAACTTTATTGGATAAAACTCAATCTGAACGGGGTTCGTCTTTTTTGTAACAGAGACATACACCCGTTATGTGGAACGAAGCATGCGAGCTTCCGCAGCAGCTGCGCATAGTTCGCGCCGTTTCTCGGTCTCGACACGCTCCAACTCGGGCGCCCACTTTCTGGTGTATCTTTCTAGGAGACCAATCAGGCGCCTGAGCCTCTTTTTGTTGCTTTCGAAAACTGGCCTCCATTTTACACTATCCTGGTCGCTCAACTCATCGAACGCGGCCTGTATGATCCTGACCTGACGCTCAACTTCACGTATCTGTGCGGTAGTAGCGTCAAATTCGCCACGGGTGCCCTCTGCTGTGGCAGCGCGACGAAGTTCTCGCCATACTTCCCTCACCAGCCTCTTCCTTTGGAAGGTCTTGTACATCTTAGTGTTCTATTTCTTTACACATACAGAAAATCAATACAACTTAAGTAGTCTCGAGTCATGGTTGGCTTTGAATATTTAAACAATTTAAATTGAACAGATTTTAGCACTCTGTATTAAAAACGCCAGGAAGATTTTAGCAGGTCCACCTAATATCCACCCGAGACCCTCCACGCAGACGCAGAACAAGGTGGAGAGTGCTCTCCTTCTGTATGTTGTAGTCTGCAAGCGTGCGTCCTTCCTCGAGCTGCTTGCCTGCGAATATGAGTCGCTGTTGGTCCGGAGGGATGCCCTCCTTGTCTTGTATTTTGCTTTTTATCATTTCTACTGTGTCTGTGCTCTCGACTTCAAGTGTGATTGTCTTGCCCGTCAGGGTTTTGACAAATATTTGTATTGCAGGAACGACAAAAGTCTTTTATATGGACTGTCCTGGCGTAAATTTCAAATCTACGGAGGAGGTTATCAACAGTGTTTGGTTGTCAGACATGCCAGAAGAAGAAAAGGACCGCTGCATTCGAGCACTTCGCATGGGGGCGTCGTCTGCTTCTGCGATGCCAGAGTGCGTCACAAGGTATCATGGTAAGAGCCTGCTGGATGCGGACAGACTTCTCTTGAAGGGAAGTTTCACGAAGCAGGATTACATCAGGATGGAGGATCGGCGAAGCGAAGCTATGCGGTGTGTTACGATGCTGCATGATGTCATCGAAAAGTGCATGGACGTGAAGGACCAAATCATGAAGGATACCTTCAACAAATTTCTCGAAGAGCACCGAGACGAGAGGTTTGTGTGTCCCTTTTCGAACAAACTGATCAACACACCGATCAAGATTTCATGTGGATGCACTGTAGACAGCGAGCAGTTTGTGAAGTATCTGCAAGACTGCGAATCGAAGAATATGCTGGCAAGCTGTCCTTTGAACAACAGAACCCTACAGAACTTTGATTATTCGCATGACGATTTGATTTTCAAAGCCATGAATGATTGGATCCAGACACAGAAAATGGTATTCCTTTCGAAAGTTCGGCTTGAAAAATAGAAAGTGTCTGATTCGAAGATAGGGTGTTTCTAATCAACGCCTTCTCGTGAGATCAAGCGACTTCTACAAGCAAGCAACATCGAGTGCGATGACATGAACAGCCAGCTTCTACAGCGGGCAATGTGGCAGATGACGGCATATCTGGACGTGATCTGCAAGCGCGTCTTCCAGACCGAGAATGCGATCGAAGTGATGAAAAAGAGACAGAGAGATGTCAACGAGCTGATGGATATGCTAGAGCATTAGCTTTCCAGTGTTGCTAGTTTTGCGGCGCGAAGCTCGGCCTCCAGATCAGTAATGGGATTTGGGGGTTTAGAAGTGGTGTGCTCGTTGTTGATTTGTTTGGTATCGAAATACATGCACACTGCCAGAATTGTGAAGGCCAGGACGGTGAGAAAGAGAACATAATCATGCACATGTAGAATATGGAGACAGGCGTGTGGTACGAGGTAGTCTTGGTTTGCACCACGGTGCTTGTATAGATATCGAAAAAAGTAGAAGAGCATGGCTTGAATGTAGAAGAGCATACAACGGAATATGACCTCGTAGACGCGCAGTAAATATGTTTGCTGGAGCACATGTGAAAGAAGGCAAAAACAAACAAAGGTACTGAATGATGATGAGTTCTGAGTCTGGCAAAGCCTTGGAAGAGGCTTGTTGTTGATCTGACTGTGTCTAACGCTGAAGACGACATACAAGCTACCACACTGCCATACAAAGTCGATGACGAGAATCAACCAACGTCGCACGTCCGTGGAGAAAAAGCGCTCATTGACAATTGGTTGTGTTAGGGGGGAGAGTTCGCAAGAAACTGTCATCACAAAGAGTGTGGGTAGAAGATGCCCAACCAGAACGTCGAATTTGGTATTCAAGAACATCTGTGCGTCAAAATAGCAGGCCACACACGAGGCACAGAACAAAAAGTGTGACGGAACGCCTACATTGAGTGCTGCAGCGTTTGCCATCACAAGTAGCAGCGTGCGCATGCAGAGAATGATGGTGGGAAGATATGTTGTTATCATCAGGAAATTTGCACTCTCTGTGTCAGACGCCATTACATACGCTTTGTTCTCTTTAATTGCATATCGAATATTGCGATCAAATTGTAACCAGTTTTGATTACTCTAAATAAATCTAGTGAAAGTTGAAACTGCAATTCAACACACAAGCCCTCAGACATAAAGATCCTCTACGTTGACCGGCTCGAGATCACTCGGCAAGGCATCGCCATCTGGTATCAATTCTATCCTAGATAGCTTATTCTGGTCACTGCGTGCCAACATCGCATCGAAGAAATTCTGGTAAGACTTCCGCACTACCTCGTAGATCTGTCCTTCTTTACAGAACGGGCGTAGAAAGTAAGGACTTCCATCGAAGTTGAAGCAGGTGTTCTTCTCGAGCTTGTTTGTACTCAAAAGCTCTGCGTTCTTCGCCGAAATTTCAATCACGCCCTTCTGCCGGAACATCTCCGCATCCTTCGGCTCAAGGTACACGATCTTCTGGTTGCATGGCGAGAACATTTGACCGTCTACCTTCACAAAGCAGCTTGGCGTCACCAGACCGTATGGGATTTTTTTCATCTGATCCATGCTGATGCAGAGTCTGCTCTTGATACTCGAAAGAGTTGGCCAATCCAGCATTCCGGAGATGTCTGCCGCACGCTCCGATTCAATGGTTTCCCATCCCATGCCATATACTATAGGTTTCTTGACCTCAACCAAAGACCGCATTCCGAAGAAGTCTGGCATATCTTCGGGCAGAACGTTGATCGTGTGTGACTTGTTGTTTTTGTTCTTCGAATACGCCCTACGCACCTTCTCAAAAAGACTGCCCTCTCTGATAACATTTCCAGACATCTCTTTGACGTCCTGAGGGCACTCAAACTTGGTGCTTACTTTCCACTGCGCGGCCAGCTTCTCAAAAATGGAAACCTCGAATACCTTTGCCACGTCTTTGCTGATAAGTGTGTTTGTCGCCTCGTTGATCGGAATGAAGTCCCATACCATGCCGCGCTGAATCACAGGCTCGAACTTGACTGCAGCGGCGCATTTGAAGAATGTGCGAAGAGTCGTTTCGAAAGGACTCATCTCGTAAAATGTCTCCTGCATCTCCTGCCCATGCGGAGGCACACACACAACGTGCCTCGAGTCCACTCCTCCAAAGTTGTGAGTTTGCCATCTCTCTATCTCAATATCATTCATTTGCGAAGAACCCATAGAAGCATTCGCTAGGATTTTGCCCATCGTTTCATCCCTCACAACAAATGGGCGCCTTACTCCGACAGACACCTTCCTCCAGTTCATCCTGTATTTCTCAACCCGTGTCATTCCATGGCACTGCATGCTGAAGTAGCCGTCTGCGAACTGCAGGTCGTACGTTTGAAGCTCCCAGTAACCATTCGAAATCTCAAATGTGCGATCCCCGGGTTCCTTCCTGATCCTCATCTTAATCTTCACTTCTTCATACTCTTTGTTGTCCGATGTATCGTATGGAAGATACTTCCTGCACTGCGCAATTGCGTGTAGTCCACTTGAGAGCTTGTAAACGTGATCAACGCCGAACCTCTCTTGGAAGCTGACACCCCTTGTGAAGAACGGATTGTAAAAGGAGTACTTGCGCACGAGGCACCTCAATTCGATCTTTTGGAAAATAGTGCAGCGATTGTTTGAAGTGTATACCATGTCTTCCATGTGCCGAACCTCAAGTACTTCCACGACGATATTGAAAGGCTCGCATTCGATACCTGCAACATCGTGTTTGCCCGAGAAGGAGTTTGAGATGTACTGAGAGTACGTGCGCTTAGACATGCGTGGGCTGTTCTTTGGTGAGTTGTAGCAAACAGAGAATATGTAGCAAGAAAACAGATTTTAGAGAAAATAAAATTAATAAAATCTGCTTCAAAACAGATTTTAGCAACGAACTGGCTTTGTTTCTGCTCGACTCGGGGTCTTGGGAGTTTGCTTGATTGTTGGAATGCCGGTGGGAGCAGACGCGTGCTTGATAGTGTCGGGCATAATTATGTCGAGCGTGGCCTTGGCCTGCATGCTACAGTCAAACGTTGGAATGTACTGCGATTCCTCCAAAAAACTACAGGTGACACCAAAGTCCGGTTTTGCGCGCCCCATCGCAACTTCAAAAAGAGGGTGCAGCGGTGGTTTGAGGATGCTCAAGAGCAGTTGGTGTCTCGTCGCATCAAAAGAACTTGGAGACTCTGAAAGATGCCGACAGAAGAGCTGAAATACCGGTTTTGACAGTGCGTAGTTTTCGTGTGCAAAGAGAATGATGTCACAGAAAATTGAAAAGTGCTCCCTGGCGAGCTCGCAAGCGTCTTCTATGGGTGGTTGCGTGGGTAGCTCTGTGAGTTTGCGACGGTATACATAGGGCGTACACAGTTGGTCCATCACCCGGAACTTGCAATTTTCGGAGACACAGTCAAAAATACCATCCATGAAAATTCTCGTACATACCACTCCCAGTCTCCCATTACCACTCGGAGCGGCGAGAATCAACTCGTGTATGTCCGCGAGATGGGAGTGGATGTTGTTGGCAACTGTGGGGGAAACAAACAGCGTTTCGTTGTTTCTCTGATCGACGAGATGCGAGAGTTCATATCGAAAGAGTCGGTGGCGACGGGTGTGGAAATGCGGTATCTTTTGTCTGTTGCTGATTGCACTCGAATAGCACTGGAAGGCGTTATCTACTGCACGGAGAAGAAGATACATCATTCGACTGAAGACCACGTTGCGTTTCACACTCTGCTTGTTGCTGTTGATCGCATTTACCGCGTAGTTGCGCAGATTGGCCAGTGCTTGCATGCCCCTTTTAAATGCCACAGCGTCCTTCTGTAGACTGAAGAGAACACTCGCGAGTGCAAGGCCCTGATCCATTGTTTCAACGCGGAAGTTCTGCCGCGCCGTGCGCAATTGCTGCTGTAGATCGTAAAGTTGGGGGGCTTGAAGTGGCGAGAGGAGTGGTGTGATGTAGTAACTACACTGCTGTTTGAATACACCGGGCTCGTCAAATTGTAGAAGGTCTTTGGAAGAACAGAGACGAACTCGAGATAGCGTGTGCAAATCGCACAGACATTCGTCTAGATTCCTGCTGGCAGTGAGTAGATGTTTGAGTGACACGCTGGCACCGGGTGTCTTGTCTCTCTCAGACTGTGGGTTGGCTTGAATATTCTGTGTAATTTTCCGACAGACCCCGTACAACTGCAGACGCTCTTGAACATGCTCAAAAGACTGTTTGAATTTTGAAACATACAGATTAGGATTATCCGAGGAAAACTCCAGAACGTAGGTGCAAGTTCCGATGTGGGCTGTAAGATTAAAAGGTGGTTCTTGCATACAAACACCCTCGGCACTGAGAACTTTTGAGTCGTGTGTCAGAGATACGCCGCCGTCCGCTGTCACCAAAAGAGGGGCGCGTGGCAGACCAAGCACGTAGTTCTCCCCGCCTCGCTCTAGAATCAAAGGAAGACGCTGTAGCCAGTACCGACCGTCGTACAGGCAGCTTATGTGCAGACGCGGATGGGTGGTGTCGGTGTGGCTCGCGTCGGCGCGGATGTGGAAGTGCACGCGGTCGTCGGTGGTGGGTGTAGACAGTGATTTATTTACACGGGAGAGACAGCAAGAGAGTTCGGTATGCATAGAGCGAGGACTCTGTATGCCATTGGTATTTATTATGAACAATTGAAGTGTCGTTTATACTCAAAGAGTACGACTCTCAGTCATCGCGAACAACTGAAATCTTGCGCTTGCCCGGCGCCTTCTTCGTCGTGAGCTCCTCGGCCGCCGCTCGCTTCGCCGCTGCCTTGGGGTCCTGCTTGCCGCCGAACATGCTGCGCGCCTTGTCGAGGAGGTTAACCGGTGGCATGGGCGCGGGATCAGTGTAGTCGATCTCCATGCCAGGCTCGGGGTCGAAGGCCTGTCCAAATGTACCCTTTTCACCGTCAGATAGTTTCCAATCTGGTAAATCGTTGTATGCTGTTTCAAATTCTTTGAATGACATCCAACTAAAATGATTTTTAAACCATGTTATATGATCCGGGGTTAATGTAGTCGTTGATGGGACTTTCAATGTTCCATCGTCTTCAAACGTCCATTGATGACCGGGGAAACCTTTCTTCCCACCATCTCGAAAATCTCTCATTTCTGGATCCGATTTACCTTTTGCAAATCCTGTCAATCTTATGAATTGTAATTGTACCTTTGATTTGTTTGGTTTCCATGGACTATATTGTTGTGGCAAGTTAACCTTCAGTACATAGCAACCTCTTCTATTTCTTTCTGCCTGTCCAGATGCGACTTCAAGTCTGCAATAAAGTTTAGATAGTTTGACATTTGATCTTGCATTGTCGGACACTAAGAAATTATAAATAATTTCAGTGTCTGGCTCATCTATTTTTGTCTGAGTCAAAAAGGGTTTAAGTTTTGACAACACAAATTCGGATCTATCTATCAATTGTGACTTTGAAGGTTCTTGACTTAAATCAACAGAGTAAATAAAATCCTTAGTCACATCAGAATCATCTGCTACATCTGTGATTTTTACAATGTCAGACTCGTTATTACTTTCTGGACCCTCCTTGGAAAAATAGGCCAGTGTGACTTTGTATTGCTTTGGAACGCCTTCTCTGTCGACGGTATATGTTTTGCTTGCATTTATTATCTTGTTATTATCGCTGGGATCCAATTCAATAGTCCATCGATTATCAACCTCGTGCAATTCGGGAAGTTTTTTCCACCACTCATCTCTCATGAATAATAGGTCGAGCCTATTGTCATTATCCGTATTTTCAAGAGAGTCGGTTGAAGTGGTTAATGCTGGAGGGGCTGGTGCCGGAGCGGGTGATGAAGTACCTGTATACGACTGAAATGTTGCTTCGTCGATTGCAGTTCCGTCTGCTGTAGCATATGCGTCTGGACTTGTTCGTACTACCACAAAGGACTTGTCATTGTGAGCTGGAATCGTTGCATGTATCGAAAAATCGCCAATGTGTTTGGGAAATATTCCCGTATATGGTTGTCTGTTTCTTTCATAATAAGTATACTTTCTCCCGCCTGCAGAAGGAACTGGATTTGTATTTTGAATGAAAGATCCGTCCGGAAAGACCATGCGTGGAATTCCACCATTGACCTTCATAATGTAGGGCAGGTTTGAGGAAGAAAACACTGAATTTCCTGGAAGTTCAATCAAAAATTTCTTGGAATCCTCGTTGATTACTTTGTTGTTATTTCCATAAACCCGCGTCACTCCATCCCAATACTCGACAATCCATTCAGTAAGATAGTTTACTCCAATCCTGCAGCCGTCGAATTTATAAATTTGATTTAATGATTTTGAAATACCCGCTGCATCCACAAATTCATAATCGTTCGGATATGAACTCGATGCCTTTGGCTTGAAATAAGCACCGTTTGCAAACAATAGAGTGCCGTTTTTAGAAATAGGAAACCGTTGTCCTGACAATAAATATGTTTGATTGTTATGCGATATTCTATCCTTCGACAAATTCCATACGCTGTGCACCATTTCACTGGTATTATCTGTCGGGGGGTTCGATACTGTCCCTGTCATGCTAACGTATTGGCGTGAATTCCATTCAAAGAAAGATTTATCTTTCCAGAAAAGTCCCAGTACAGAATAAACTGCTTGATTTGGGTCTGTGACGCTATTTGCCGGCTCTCCAATTAAAGATTGACTTGCAATTACCTGTCTAGTTTGAAGGGGATTTCTTAAATCCAGCGTGTAATTGGTGCCGATACCCGGAATAAACAACGTACCATTCCAGTGTAAGATGAAACCACCCAAGTCGTAAGGAAAATCTTTAATATCAATATTTATTACTCTTTTATCGTGTCTCCTTGTGATTTTATGACCACCCTTTACATCATCTTTTTCAATTGTATATTCAGGCAACTGCAAAATCCCGGTAAAGTCGAAGGCAGGCAATTCCAAACTGTTTCTGCCTGCCTGTAGTAGCAACTGTCTCTCAACACCTGAGCTTGAAGTTTGTTTGAATACATTCACATCAAGCATTTCGATATTATTCCCAAAGGTTGTTGCGATCAATTCTGCCGCTGTCCTTGTTGGATCAAATGTAGTGGTGACATCTACATAATCGCTTTCACGATTGTAACTCACTTTTTCAACTTTATCAGCAGTGATTTTGTACAGAGTTACGTGCTCGCCAGAGATTGGTCCGCAAGTCAAAATAAAACCACCGCTCACAATCGCGTCTTCAGACTCCAGAGGATACTCAATACCATCGGCTGTAATTCTCCGACTCACCCCCAAATCCATCCAAGTTGTGCCGCCTCCTGTTCCCGTTCCTGTTGGTGGTCCTAGTCCTGTTCCTCCTGGTGGTGCTGGTGTTGGTGGTAGTGTCGTTACTGCTCCTCCTCCTGACCCCGCACCACCTGTTGTACCCGATCCACCAGTTCCAGGTTTGCTCGATGACGAACTACCCCCTGCGCTGGGTGGTCTTGGGGCATATGCACTTGTACTTGGAGTTGAAAGCACGGAGGGCGCCCCTGAAGTCCCGCGGCTGTAGTCGTGCCACACCGGCGCAAAGGTGACCTGCAGCAGCCCGCCTTTGAGGTAGATCATGTCGTTCGAGCAGATATCCTTACAGTCGGTGCTTCCGTGCTTGCCGCGGAAGTGCATCATCTGGCCGACGCGCCACCAGCCGTGCTCCCACGGCGAAAGACGGTCTGCATTGTATCTGTCACTCGTGCAGGGGTACAGCTTGCTCGGCACCAGTTGCCAGCACTCCTTCACGTCTTCAATGTTTGCCGTCGCGTACGACTTGTAGTAGTGGTTGAGAGTGTAGGTATTTGAAATTTGAATTTTTTCGAGGTGGAATCCAAGCTGGTCGCCGGCGTCGAGGTTGTGGTCGCGCCAGTAGTTGACGAGGTCTCTGCTCTGGCCGTCGATGGTCATCGTGGTGACGTGGTTGACGGCGGCCTGCACTGGCATGTAGGAGAGCTCGTGCTTGCCCCCCTGGTGCTCAGAGCCGGCGCAGATCCCGAAGGGAATGAACTTCCGCACGAGCATCTTGAGGTTTTGATAATTGTTGTCGTGCAAAAAATTAGGATCGCCTTTATGATTCTCCCAATGTGGATCCAGAGCCTCCCATAGTCGGTACCATGCATCATTTATATCCTTTTCTGCTAAATTGACGTGTTTATGATAAATCTGCAGCCCGGCCAGCAGGTAGTTCACGGTCACGAAATTGCAGAACGGCGTGAGCATGCTGAGGTTTTGCACCTGAAAGGACCCCCTGTTGCTTTTCTCGTAGAATACGCCGGGCATGCGCTTGGGCTCGAGAGCAAGCGCGAATGCGATGTCCCCCTGGTCGACGGCGTGGGAGATGGGCAATTTCTGTTTACCCTTCTTGCCATCCGGAACGTGGAGAAGCGGGATGATTTTCTGCAGCCGGTGGGGAATCTGCTGGTATGCCTTGTCGGAGCCCATGCGCGCAGACTCGGCGTACGAATACGCGTCGATTCCAGAGAGAAGCTCGCTGTTGAAGTTGTACCGACCGTCGGGCGTGCCGTCTGAGCCAGCAGGCCCCCCCGCTGTCGATGGCAGGGGGCCCTTGTTCATCTGCACGTCGGGCATTTTGATACCGGCTCGGACTCCGCTAAAAAAGTCCGATATTGTAAGACATGGCACCTACCTTTATATTATTTCTATGCTTCACCAAAACACTCTAGCTGTGAAATTGGGAGTATTTAAGTGTGCTTGTATCATTCCATGTATACGAGTGTACAATGCAAAGGGTTAGGAGAGTGAATAACCTTCAAGGTTCGGCATCAACTACTGTTGGACCTTCTGTAGCGGCTTCGGCACCGATAACTGCAGTCGCTATAAATACCACGACTCCGTTTTCAGGAGGTGGTGCAGCTGTGGGTAGGACAGAGAGGATGGAAGTAAGCGAGCAAGCTGAAGTTGGCCAGAGGACCGATGCCGCTGTGGAGGCTAGATTCGCACTCAGCGCTGCAATGGGGAATCACTTGTTCAGTAACAATGCCGGGGGGACCAGGAGAGGATTTGGCCCCCAAGATATGACAGAGCGCGAAGCCCTTCAGATGTTTCGCCCTCTCACGGCGCAGCAGATGGCAATGGTTCAAGAGGGCCGCGATGCTCCGTTGTATGGCGGGTACACGAATGGGATCAGCTCTGTGAACATAATTTTTGCTCGCCGGAATAGGAACCCAACAGGGGATGGCGGCACAGGGCCAGTCGGGAGCAGCGACACAAAGCCACGCGGGAGCGGCAACATCAGGACCGAGCTCGAAGCTGATAGGAATAGCCTGGAGGTCACTGTGGGCCGCAGTTCCGGTACGGCCATACCAATTGTGATGGCGACTCCAGACGAGAATACGGTGCGTGTGTTTTACGTTGTGGTAAAGGACAATACTATCTCTACGAACGCCAACAACATCAGATCCTTCAACGGTGAGTTTGTGACGTTTACAGCCATAAACGCACTCACGTTGAGCGAGTTGGATATGTTCGGGGGTCCTGGGTTCCTCACGAGCATGGACATAGACTGCAAAGTCGAAATCGACGACACTGAGGCATTTGAGGCGTGGTTGAAGGAAGAGGCAAAGGAAAACGCCCTCGAGATGTTTCAAAATGCAGCGGGATCGATGCTGGAAAGGATGCCTCATCTCTTGGATGACTGGAAAAAGACGACGTGGGATGAAGTGGCTGAGACGACCCTCGAAGAATGGAATGGGGATGACAAACGGATGCAAGAACTCAAGGGCAAGTTTGCAACCCAGAAGAAGCCTGTCGTGGATCACGTCAAACCGCAACAGGGTACGGACTGGGACGAATTGGAGAAGCACGTCAAGGCGCAGACTGAAGCTGGTGCTCGAAAGGAATTGGATGTTTTGATCGAGGAGAGAGACATCAAGGAGATCGAGACCGTGCTGAATAAGATCACCTCCCTCGAAAAAGACGGGTTCAAAGACGTAGATGCAGTCCGTGAGGCTTTCAACGCGTGTGGGGGTGTGAGCACCATGGCTCACGAGGATGGCCATTCCAAGCGTGTCGCGTTTCTTGAGGAGAAATTGGAGGAGGCGCGTGCGGCGAAAACTGAGCGTGAGAGTACGGAGGTCGCTGGGAAGGCACTTGAGGGTCTACAGGCGGCTTTGAAGAAAGGCAAAAAGGACGAACGAACAAACGCGACCAATGAGGTCTTGAAGACCTTACCGGACCCTCTGCGCACAACCATTGAAGGATTACTCCGCACACAGCTAAAGCCAGGCCAATTTACGGAAGGCGAAGATGGGCGTGTCTTCGTGACACATAT
>Ga0315315_10003191_pt1 | contig 15044 bp, 33 predicted proteins | sample M140m3416metaG_FD_203699 | JGI IMG/M metagenome (GOLD analysis project Ga0315315, IMG submission 203699) | Ammonia-oxidizing marine archaeal communities from Monterey Bay, California, United States - M1 40m 3416 | ecosystem: Environmental > Aquatic > Marine > Intertidal zone | place: USA...
ATGTACAAGCAACCCCCGTAAACTTTTTATACCCCCCCGTTATTAGTTTTATCTATAAACTCATTAGTAATATCAATACATTCCTTTTGCAAGTCTGTTATCTGTTTTAATTGCAATTCATTCCTCAACTCTAAACCAGTAATCAAAAGATTAAATTTATTTATTATAGATTGCTGGTCTTTAATTAATTTATTCTGCTTCTCTATTATCTTATAAGCAGATTCTACTAATGTTGTTACTTCTTTCATTGTTCTTTATTATTTATCTTATCTAATTCAAACTCTAAGTGATTTATTGCTTTCTGTATGCAGTCATAACTTGTTTCATGCTTTCTATCAGCTCTCAATAGATATGCAACTGCCGAGCCTATGTTATAACTTAAATTATAATCTTCTATTATCTTCCTACATTCATAGTGATATACTTCTCCAATATAATAGTTTGGTATCTTATTTACTTTGTACTTGCTCATCTTTATTAGTATTAAATTCCTCAACTCTTTTTTTAAATGCTTTTCTTCTTTGTTCTAATCTCCAGTCAAAATAGAAGAATAAAAATACATATCCCATTAGAATCATTAGTAAGCATATTAATAATAGTTTCATTTCTTTTTACGTTTAGTTTTATTCCAGATAGTTTTTTGATTGTGATGAGATAGGCATAACGTTTGTAAGTTATCTTGATTTAACATATCTCCTCCATCGTTTATTTCTATTATATGATCCACTATTAATCTTTCAATCGTTATCTTTCCCTCTTCTTTACACCACTTACAAAAAGGATATTGTTGTATGTGATACTTTCTTAATCTTCTCCAAGCTCTACTATTATAAAAATCAGCATTGATTGTTGTACTCTTATTACTTTTTTTGCTCTTAGAACTTGCTATCCATTTCTTTTTCTTTCCTTTAGGTAAATTAGGCATTAGTTTAAAAATATGTTATTCTCATCTTCATTTATACTTGGTATTGAATACTCTATTTTTACTATTGGAGGAATCCCATTATCATTAATCCAACTATCTAAACTATCAACTAAAGTATCTATTGCTCTTTGTTGAGCATCTTCTAGCAGTTCAGAATCATCTACTATAAGCTCAACGCTAACTGATGCTATTATCTTCATAGTATTTATTATGTTCATTTATAAATCCTTTGATAAAATAATGTATAAATACTAATACCATAAAAGGTAATACACAGATTAAAATAAATATAGATAGTATAATATTAAAAATGTTTTTTAGTATATTCAATATCTCTGTAAATTTTAGTCTCATAATTATTGTTATTTTGACTTTGCTTGTTAGTATAACATATATGATTCTCTGACATTCCAAACATCAACTGAAAACCTATATCACTATTTATAATTTTTGGCATAACTAATCTTAGAGAGTCATCTTCTTCTCTTTCCCATATCTCCTGATGTAGAGTAGTTTTATTCAAGACTAGATTTATATTTATTTATTATTCTCTCCATTTGTGATTCATACCATATAGGAAAGTCATAAGCTTGTTCTCCTTGTTCCCATACTCTATATAAAACTGCTCTCAATCGTTGGCTTGAAGTCTTTGTTTTACCTATTTCAAAATCAGTAGTAAACTTTTCTACTTCTTCTTGTTCTGCTTGACTTATCTCATCAGAACTAATTAAAACCATTCCTGGTCTTTTTCTAAGACTAAAAACTCTCATCATTGTTTCATCAGGCATCTCTTGGCAATGTAAATTAATACTTATTGTGCCATCTGCTAATGTTGAAACCTTATTGATTCCAGCTTCTATTATTACTGATTTCTTCATTGTTTGCTAATATATAAAATAAATTCTATTTCCAAATCTTGCTCTATTAGAGTTATCAATATAGAATTGTTAATTAAGTTCTCTAATCTTTTGTTTATAAATTTCGATTGCTTCCTCATAATCTACTCTCGTTAATTTTGTTGTTATGTGCATCCTAGCTTCTAACTCATCAACTGTACCCTTTCCCCATTTATTTTCTACTCCTCTAGCTGCTTTAATTTGATTGCCATTTAAAAAGGTATTGCAATAACTACATTGTGCGTTTACGTTCTTCTCATCAAACCTTATAGATAAATATCTTCTACTAAATAGATGTCCAGCATGAATTGATCCTCCAAATGCTGGAGCTTCTTTACCGCAAGAGATACATTTACAATTCCCTTTATAATCAGAATCTCTTAGTCTAATATATTCACTAAATATCTTATCAAGCTTCTTTTTTAGTTTGCTTATTGTAGCCATTAAAATAATTCTGTTTGTTTTATATCATGCTTTTTTATAATACCCATAGCTGTATCTAATATAGTTTTACCAGCTTCATAATCAACTAAGTTTCTAGCTATCTTAACTTTATTTTGTTCTCCTTTGTATTTATTAAAATCAAATTTATGAAAATCACATAATCTATTAAGTTCATCTTTACCTTGACAAACTTTAGCGTTTCTATCTCCTAAATCATTTGGTAAATTAAAATTTGTCCAATATAAATGTCTTCCTCTTTTTTTTGGATTTAACAAAGGATCGTAATAAGGAATTACATTTTCAACCACAAATTTACCTTTAAAATGATAGTCTAATAGTAATATTTCTTCATAAAGTTGCATAGATGGATAAATAGGTTTTTTACCATTTGCACCTATTGCCCAATACCTAGCCCTAGAATGTGTGGGGCATGGAGGAGAAGTCCATATAAAATCAAACTCTTGATAATGGTCTAATAAGTATTGGTGTGCATCAGCTACTATTACTGTATCATTAGGAAACCTCTCTTGATATAATTTAGCTAGTTCTTCATCTAACTCTACTGCTGTAATTTCGTGTTCATCTCCCCACTTGTAACGATTACCACCTAAACAAGCGTATAAATTTAATATTTTCATTTACCTATCTTTTTAACTTCTCTATTTTGTAGCTGCTTTCCCATTGTTTCCAGTCTTTTCTTATAGATGCTATATTCTTCTATTTGATTAGTTTGTCTTTTAAGTTGTTCTGACTTTTTAAAATCTCTTAAAAATTTATTCCAAGTTGGAACATTAATAAAGACTGGAGGATCAGTTTCTCTTAATCCTTTGTTTAAAGCATATTTAACCATCTCTAACTCCATTGATGCGTATTTAGTAGCTAAATCATCAACAAAAGTATTAGTTAAAATAACAACCATTTCCGACTCAGGCTTTTGTCCTAATTGAATAAATAACTCTTGAAGTAAATTATAGCAATCATTTTTTAATTGTTTTAAATCGGTTTTATATAAATACCAGATTTGTTTACTTTTATCTTTCATAATAACTTTATTAGCTTGTTTATGTTATTGTCTAAACTATCTGCAACGTTATTAAACAGAAATGTGTTTTTTTTAGTTTGTTTTTTACTCTTTGCAAATTTATGATGTTTAGATACATTTTTATAGTGATAACCTGGATATTTGCTTTTTAGTTTTTCTAATCTGTTCATTAATGCTTAGTTTTATTTTGATTGACTTGTCTTTGAGAAGTATAACCCATATATAAAAAATACATATCCCATTTAATCTTTCTACTTATTCTGTATTTATCATTATTAGATAGATACATCATTCTTTTAACTATCTTATTCATTGGATTGCTTTTTAACTTCAATTAATATATCCATCAAACTATCGTAAATGTACTCCAGCTCTTTGCTGTTATCAGTCATTTTAAGAATCTCTTTCTCATATTGTCTAGCAACCTTAATTAATCTGTTGAATTTTAACTTTACTATTCCAGAATGTGATCCCTTTAAATTGTAAAGCTGCTCATTAAAACAACGAAAAGTTGCTATTAATAAATTCAAATCTATTGTATCTTGTTTAGTCATCAAATTGTTTGTTTAATATTTCTAATCCTTTGTTATATTCATTCATTAAATCGTTAATCTTTCTCTTTTTTTCACTTTTAAGAGCAAAAATTCCGATCCAGCCATTTTCCATTGATTGCTCCAGGATCAAAGCTTGTTCTTCTTTTGAAGTAGATAATTTAAGCAGTTTTTTAATCGCTGCTTTTTCTCCTAAATTTTTATAAGACTTCCGATATTCTTTTTTTCTAAAGTCTTTCCAGGATTCCCAAGCTTCAACATTTAACTCAAATGGATATTCAATCCCCTCTGTTTTACTATTATTAGTTTTTAGTTTAATTAAGTCTTTAGTATTATTAGTATTTAGTAGTTGCTGATTTCCTGTATTCAGGCTTTCTGTATTCAGGTTTTCTGTATTCAGTAAATCTAAATTCGGCTTTTCAAATACTACATAATCATATCCTTTAAATCTATTATCTTTTCTTATCTGCTCTCTTTTCATATAGCCATTAGCAGTAAGTTCTTTAAAAGCTGAATAAATGCTTGTTTTACCATCTTTGTGCCACTTACCTACCTCCTCAACATAAAGAGTCCAATCATTAGGTAAAGCCAATATATGACATAATAATCCTTTAGCTTTTAAGCTTAAATTCTTATTGAAGATAAACTCATTATTAATAGTAGTAAAGTTGTTATCTTTTTTAACTCTAATTAACTTCATTTCTTAGAATGTATTTAGAGATTACTGTTGTTCTTCCTAGTCTAGTTTCTACTTGGACTCTTTCATCAGGTATAATAAAACCATCATTTCTAAGGCAATAAATGTGATGGCTTAGTCTTGTAATTCCATACTCCATAATAGCATCCCAGCTTGTTAATGATCCGTATGTTTTTAAATGATTTAATACTTGCTCTTTTTGTGTTACTTTTTTAGTCATTGTTTTTCTGTATTAGTTCGGTTTCTATTCTTAAATTTTCTTTTTTTAACTCATTAATTTCTTCTATTAATTCATCAGCATTTATAAAAGATATATTTTGCTTGTAAAGCTCAACTAATTTATTAAATCTATCTTTATAATAAATATCATAAATAATTAAGTCATCATGTTTTTTTAAGTGATGAATTACACTAGCATGATTCATATTGAATCTTTTTGCAATATGTGTTAATTTCATATTTAAATAATCTTTAGCTATACTAAAAACCATTCTCCTGGCATCTACTATATATCTAAGTCTGCTTCTACTTTCTAACTCCTTAAGAGTAATATTAGTAATAGAACAAGCAGTTTTTTTTACTTCTTGAAATTTATCCATCAAATTCTTCTTTTACTATGTTATAAATTACTAAATCAACTTCTTTTAATTCTCGTAAAATCTTCCTGGATTCTCTTTTTGCTGCTGCTTTTTGAGTTTTACTAATATCAATTCCAGTAGCATCATTTATAATTAAATGTGATTTTTTAAGAATGTTATCTATTTTATCTTTTTTTGTCATTTTATTTCTTTTAATAATTCTAGATCCTTTTTACAAGCTTCATGAGTTAATTCGCATAAGTGAAGTCTTTTAATTGTATTATCAGCAAATTCTCCTTTTGGAGTTAAATACCAATCTTCAATATGTACCTCAATATAAACTCCTCTATCAATTAAAGTAGTAGCTTTTTTATTTAAGTGAAATAACTCACTTGTTGGAGTAGCAGATTTAAAACAATAGCTAGTTTCATAATCTAATAACTCTTCTCTTCTATAACTACTAAAAAGGTAAATCATTACTTTTAGTTTTAGTAGGTTTAACGTCATTTAATACCCATTCTTTGAAAGAATCAGCTATCTCTAATATCTTTGCAACATCAGACTCTCCAACTATATTACAAGCATTGGTAAGAGCATTTTGTTTTACTATCAACTCTTGGACATTGTCTTTAGACTTATTAGAGTAGTTGTTAGATGGCTTGAAATCAGCAGATACTGGTTTTACCTTATTAATAGTTCTTCCATTGTATTCTCTTGTTGTAAGCTCTATTTCTGTAGCTTGTCCAACAATAAACTTATTTTGTGTTTCTGACTTGCTTAAATACTCTGCAATCATTCCATCTTCAAACTCAATAATGTGCTTAAAGAACGTTCCCCATTGTGACTCAAAAGAGCCATCTTGTTTAAGTGATTTTACTAATTTTTCCATTTTTAAATAATTTAAATAAATAATAATATTATTGGAGCAAATACTATAATTACTCCTACGATTAATTCTAATGATGTTTCTTCTCTTTCCATTACTTTAAGTTTTCTATGTGTAATAATCTCTGTATTAATAGCTCTAATCCATCAGCTTTTCCTTTATGATAGTAAGCCATGTTATAGTTTTTATTGCTATCTTCTTTTCTTGATTTTTCAGATTCTAGTTCTTTGTACTTTCTAAACTCTGCTATTGATTGCATTATTAATAAATCTTGTGTAGTCATTTTAATTAAGTGTTAGTTAGTGTTTTAAATTCTTTGCTAAATTAAACATTATTTCTTTATGTGCAAACTTTTTAACAATAAAAAGACAAAAAAAAGTAATTTATTTTACTTTACTAGGTTAAAATAATTATATAAAAAAGTTAAAAAAGATTAAGATTTATTAGTTTTTAGACAAAAAAAGAGCCTATTAATTAAAATAGACTCCTCGAAAAACTAACACAAAATTGATTAAAATCAAATCAAAAGCAAATATATTAAAAAATATGTGTTAAATGTGCTATCTGTCCGTATTTATTATGAATAAAGCCTTCTACTGCTTTAATGCTACCAGTATAACCTTTTTGATAATGCCAGGAATCAGAGCCACTAGGAGAGCGTAAAAATTCACAAGTAACTCCTATATTATCAAAACTACTCATAAATTTATACCTTTGTTTATGATGTAAATGATGTAAATACCAATATCTGTACTTTGTTTCAGCCCATTTTTTAGGTTCTTCTTGTGCCATGTGTAATGGTAAATTATTTAGTTTAGCTCCATCCCCATGAGTCAATCCTATTAAGCTATTCTTCCAACTATAATACTTTCTATGTTTAGGATCAGCATCTACTTTAACGCTATCTGTATTTCTGTACCAGCTTTTTAATGCGTGTGCTAAATGGAATCCGCTCATATAGTCATGATTACTCATTGAATGCACACAATCCACTGGGGCTATTTGGATAAGCATTTCAACAATTTCAACATAAAGCTCTAAAGCTTCTGTAAAATGTCTAAACCATTTACCATCTGTATCTTGAGGAGTACCTTTAGTAGTTGATCCTCCTACATTATCTATATGTAATATATCGTTTCCTATGCAGAATAAAATCTTTTCTATTGGATAGCCCTCTGCATTTCTTAAAATACCTTTAACCCCCGCTCTAACTCGTTCTTTTGCTATTTCTATATTGTAGTCCTCTCCAGTTTCTAAAGAGTCTGCAAATTTGCCAATATGTACATCTGCTGGATTAATGATTAATAAATGTCCATCTTCTCTTTTTGGATAGTCTATTTGAGGATATGATGGAGAGTAATTAGATATTAATTCTTCAATAGACTTTAAAAACTCGTTTCTTGTGAATTCGTTAGGCTTTGCAAAGATTGAGAATTTTTTACTCTTATACCAATAATGAGAAACAGAATTTACATCAATACCAACTTCATTACATTCATCAGCTAGTAAATTTTTTGCTTCTTTGTCTGCTCTATATTCATCTATTAATTTCCATTCATCTTCTTTTAATCTGTATCGTTTTTGGTCTTTCATTTTTTGATTTTAGTTATCGTTCTTCCTACAAAGTAAGCTCCATAAATAGAAAGTAAAAGAGTTTGATAAACTGGTATATAAGATTCATTTAATTTAAACTCTCCGACATTACCATCCATAAATGATATTATTACAAATACAACAGTTACAAATATCAATGACAATGGTCTTATGTTTTTACTTAGTTTGTTATCGCTTAAATTATCGGACTTCCATCTTTCAGTAACTTGATTAGATGCGTTTTTCTCTGCTTCGTTTACAATCTTCTCAAGCTCATTTTTTACTTGTTGCAGTTCTTCTTTGTTGGTAATAGTAGTATCTAAGATACCCTCTGCTGACTTGAATAAGCCACTAAATAAACCACTTAATAAATCCATAAGGAATCAATTTTAGAATCATCACAATCTGCATGAATAAAAGTATCACTAACTCCAACTCTTGTAAAACCAGCTTTAACCAATCCAGTAAATATTTTTATTCTTTCTAGTCCATTACTACAAGCAATATCAACTGCTAATCCTTTTAAATGACTGCTATTTTTAGAGCTATTTTTTAAAGAATCGTTTTTCTCTTGACTTCTCCAGGAGCTTGTTAATTTGTATGGAGTATTAGATATTTCTCTTGCTTGATCCAACATTTTTAAAAGTTTTGCATCCATTTTATCATAACAGATAGCTCCATCACAAGTAAACTCCTCTATTTTAAAGTATTTCATATTATCTTAAAGCTAAAGTTGCAGTCTTTGTTACTGGAGTCCTACCTGAACTATCAACAACAGTAAATACTAATGAATAAGAACCTCTTGAATTAACTACGCTAAAGTTTAAAGTATGATTTGCAGTTGATAATCCTTGACTAACTTTGTTTGTATTGTTAGCAATAGCAGTTTCTTGAGCAGTTGTTAATCCTATACTATCATCAGAAGTATTAGATAAACTTTTGATAAGAATGTGCATCATGGCTCTAAATTTTTCAGTATCAATTGGCAGTTGTTCTTCTATAATTCCATCCTCTAAAGCATTCTCTGAATCAAATAAATCCTCTAATATATCTAATAATTCTGCTCTAGTTCTTTTTTCTTCTGTTGCAACACTTACTAAAGGTAAACTCGAGCTAGGTTTTCTAACTAAATTTTTATACTTATTAATTAAAGTTGTATCTCTGTAATTATCTTTGCTCATTTTCTATTCTTTCTAAAATAAATAATCTTATCTATTGTATAAATAATACCAACAACTAAAGCAATTATCTGCAAAATTGTATGTATTTGAGTTAAGCTTAAACCTAAAGAAATTGTATTAATACTAAATACATCTAAATTTTCTTTTATAAATTGTTTCATTGTTTTTTAAATTACGCTTGTTCTAGGATCAAATGATACTAATATCTCAATATCTCCATACATTTTAGTTCCTGACACTTTTGTTCCCTCTTTTTTTATACTTGGTATAATTACCTCATTTGAACTTATTGCTCCATCTGTCAAACTTGGAGTAATGCTTCCACTGAATACATAAGAAAAGTTATTCTGGCTAGACATTGAAAAGCTATCTATTAAAGTTAATTGAGTAGCAGTTGTTCCATTTTCTGTAATTGGCTTTTTCCATAAGCTAAAAACAAAGTTTTCTCCAGCACCAGCATCTGTTGCAAATTTATAATTTATTCTTTCTACTTGACAACCATTATGAGGAGCATTGAAAAACCCATATCTAGCTCCAAAATTATTATTTTTAGAATCTCCAGTTGCTAATACTGCTCCAGAATTTATATTAAAATTAAATTGTGTAAATGTCATTAAGAAATCATTCGCGCTTGTTGTTCCAGTAAAATATAAATGTAAATGATTTAAAGAGTTTTTTCTAAATAAACTATTTAATTTATAATCTTTACTTAAAATAATATAACTTCCTAAAGGAACAACTTCATCTAATGTTGTTGATGTAAATTGTAATCTTGTACTATTAAAATTAAAATCAGCATTTAAAGTTAATGGATAAATATTACCAGTTGTTTTACATACAACAATAACCTCATCTCCACTATATAATAAAGTTCTAGTTGCAGTTCCTGGAATGACAGTTAAAAAGCTAATTGTAGCGCTTGTTGGCTGCTCTGATACTACTGCAATAGCTTCTGTTCTTAAATAATTTGTAATTGAACTCATAGTTATAAACTTGCATTAGTGTGGTCATAATCATCATCTGCTTGTAAACCATTAATCGTACCACTTGAAATAGTTTGTCCCGTACTATTTAAAGAAATTTCATACCATTCTCCACTCCATGTATCTTCTTGAGCATTGAACGTACATTGATAAGGAACAAAATTTGATCCATCTATTGTAATTCCAAAGTAATAAGGAAGTAAAGATTTATCAGTAATTTTAATTGATCCGTTAAAAGTTCTAGCTCCTTTATTTTGTCCTTTTAATATTTGCTCTACTAATAATTGAGTTATTCTTGTACCAGTTCCAGAATTGAATGCTTTCCAAGTTGTATTAAAAGCTTCGAAAGCTGATGTGCTAAAATTATATACTTCGATTCTTCCTATACCATTTGGAGAACTACCGACTAATAAATCAGGAACATTATAAATCACACCAGTAGAAATGGCAGTACCTCCAGGAGCATTCTTTGCTCTATAAAATTCTAAATTAGAAAGCTCTCCATTAACTAAATATTGAACTCCTCCTTGTTGATTAAATACTGGCTCAGAGAAGCATAAAATATTATCGGAGTCTGTTGTTCCCTCAAGTACTTGTATTGGAACAGCAGTATTATTATTATAATATATAGCAGCATAACCATCTAAAAATAAATCTCCATCAAAAGGAAGATTAAAAGTTTCGCAATTAATATTCAAACTGAAGTTATTAGTCAAAGTAGAACTAAGATTTACATTGTCAAAAACTCCAGAACTTGCAAAATCTACATCAATATCATGCCATTCTTCGTTGCCCTCTCTTATAAAAGCATATTTAGTATCACTTGCACCAACTAATCTGAATCTTAATGATAATCTTATTTCTAAATTATTGAATGCTCCACTTGATGGAGAAAATCCAGTATCTAAACCCTCACATTTAAAAGTTCTATTAAATCGTATTGTTGAGCTTGTTGTTGCAATAACACTTCCTAAACTAACACTATATAAATCTGTTTTACTATTGTTTATATCAAATCCAGTACCTGAAAAAGGTATATCATTATATTTGTAACCATTCCATAAGGGAATCTCGTTAAAGTTTGGATTAAATAATGTGCTTGTATCAGAATTATTTGAATATTGTAAAAAAGGCATATTAAAAGTCTGAAGCCTATCATAATTCGCATTGACTTCTTTTAATACTGGTAAAAAATCAAAAGTTGCACCTCCTAATCTTTTATAAGTTGAACCCTCTGAAACAACTGCTGATGTTGATCCTGAACTATCAGGAGATCCAGTTACATCATTTCCAATATTATAAGCTCTAAAAAAATGAGTATTTCCAGAAGTCCAATTATCATAGTAATTAACTTGTACGAATATCCAATTACCATTTGAAAAGAAAACCCTCATTCCAAAAGTTTTACAAATAGAATCTAATAAATCAAAAGTTGTAGCATATTTTTTAGCTCCATCATCATCTAATTCAACAAAAGCCATGAAATTAAATCTACTATAAACTAAAGGATCTCTATCTGCTTGATGAGTCATGTTATCAGTAGTCCAATCAACAAAAGTTCGTATAAATCTTCCAAATGGACTAGAGCCAGTAAAAAATGTATCTGTGTTTATTTGTAGAGTAAATGCGTTTCTAAAGTATTGTAAAGCAGTAAATGTTGATGGCTCAGTATAACCAACTCCCTCGTTAAATTTAATATCTTTTAATGGAGATAATCCACAAACTGCGGTTAAACTAAACTCTCTAGGATAAGCAACATCTTGCTCTGGACTAATATCATTTAATAAGTTACCACACCAGAACAAAGTATAAGTTGAGTCATCATCTGAACGATAGACTCCTATTTGCCATCTACCATAAACACTTGTTTTTATTTCATTTATTAAAGCTTGTTGAGCATTAGATGTAATTAGCATATCGAAAACTAATTCACTAGGAATCAAACCAGTAAATCTATTTTCGTCCTCTGTTTGATACGTTAAATCAAATCCTCTTGAACTTAAAACTGGCTCATGTAAAGTGTTATCAGTTGCTTCATTATCATAAATCTCTAAACGATAATAAACACTGCTATCACTCTGAAATATAGATTGAAATTTTTTCTCTCTTGCCATTAGTAACCTCTTGTTCTGTTTCTGTTGTTTTTAGCTCTATCACTACTTAATAAAATGTCTGCTCCTTTTATTGTTCCAAATACTTGAACGTTACCTCCTCCACTTTCTCCAATCATTGATTTAAGCTTGTCTAATGGAGCTATTACTTCAGGATTAGACATTGTTGTTCCTGGTCCTTCTCCTACCATAGCAACAGTTGGTCCAGTAGCTAATCCTCCATCAGCTAGTCCAATTAAAGATAAAACTGAACTTGCTCCAGCTTCAGCTGCTAAATCTAAACTTCCAAAACCTAATGCAGTTAAAATACCTCTTATAGCTATCATTGCAATAAGTTGAGAGATTAATGCTTGAAAAGCTTTTTTTGCACCATCTACAATAGCAGTAAAAAAGCCATCCGAACTTTGTAATGCTTGAGCAAATACTCCTTGCATTGTTTGTCCAAAACTCATAAAAGCTCCTTTTATATTACCAGCCAATACTTCTGTTTGTGTAATAACATTTCCTAAATCAACCATTTCAACTTTAGTAAGCTCTACCTTATCTCTTAACTCATCAAAATTTTGAGTTATAAGTTTTATAGGAGCGGCATCTAATTTTGGAAAGTTTAAGTTTTGAAAACCCTCTCCAAATTTACCAGTTATTGTTGGTCTTACTGGATCTGGAGTAGGAGGAGGAGTTTTTTTAGGAGTAAAAAATGGCTTTCCAGTAACTGGATTAATTGCGTTTCCACTTCTCATATCTCCAATAATGGATGTATCTGGAGTTATATTTTGATTGCTAAAATCTAATCCTTTCGATTCTTCTTTAACTCCAAAAATAGCATCTTTAACTCTATTAAATACATCAACAACTTTATCATAATTAGCAGTAAGAAAAGTTGCAGCAGCTAAAGCAGCACCTATTACTCTTCCTTGTGGAGTTAATAATTTAAAAGCATCAAAAACAAATTTTAAAGCTGGTAAAAGTTTTAACAAAAAGAACTTTCTTAATTTTGAAAATGCAGTAATCATTTTACCAACAACAACTAAAATAATTCCAAAAGCAGAAGTTAATCCAGCAGTTTTTAAAGCTCCTTTTTTTTGTTCGTTAGAGAATTGACTTGTAAACTTTGCTAAATCGCTTAAAGCAACAACTAAATCTTTTGCTAAAGGTAATAACTCTTGCCCTATTTCAACTCCAGCATCGTTTAAATCAGATTTTAATTGTCTTAATTGATTAGCAAAACTTTCGCTAGTTCTTGCAAAATCTCCTACTGCGTTTTGTGATTGCTTTAATGCTAGTTGATAAGTTAATGTTGCCTTTGCAACTCTATCTAATTCTTTAAATACTAATCCTTGTTCTGCTGCAAATGTTTTTAAATCAGCTTCAGTAATCGCAATACCTAAAGATTTAATGCTCTCTCTCTCTCCTAATAAAGCCTTTGTTAATGCAGCACTAGCACCAGCAGCTCCTCCACTAAAATTTGTAAAAGATGCTAAATCAACTGCTAACTCATTAACTTGATTAGATAGTTTTAAAGCTTCTTCTTGAGTAAAACCGAAGCCAGTTAATAAATCTCCAGTATCTCCTAAAAGTTGTAAAGCTGCTTGACCACTTAATCCAAAATTCTTTTTTAAATTATCAGCAGTTTCAGTAGCATCATCTCTAATATCTCTAAATACAGTATTAAATTTACTTTGTGTTTCTTCAAAATCACTGGCTAATTTCACTGCAACAGAGCCTAATCCTAATAATGGAGCAGTAAAATTTCTAGTAATACTCATTCCAATATTAGCCATTCCATCTCCGAACTGCTTAAGCTTTCTAGTTGACTTTCTTAAATTGCTCTGAAACTGCCTATCGTTTAAAGAGAGTTTTACACTTAAATTCTTTTCAGCCATTTTTTTTATTTATTAAATCGTATTTCTTAGCTATATATTGAGCTCGCTTTTTTTGTTTCTCAACATCTTTAATCTCTACTCCTTTCTCCCATTCAAACTTTACAAGTTTTTGAGGAGTTAAATTTTGTCCTTTTTTTGTATGTGGCTGCAACATTAAACAAGCTAACCATCTTACTCTTTCCCATTCCCTCTTTTCTTTTGATTCTATTACATCATTACGACCTTTTTGTATCAAAAAGAATTCATGAAATGTTAAATTCCAAAATTCATTAGGCAACAATCCAAGCCCATAACCTACAGACTCTAATGTATCCCAGTCTATTTCTTTGCCGCTTTCTTCTTCTTTGCGGCTTTCACGTTTCCCTCGTTTCCAAGTTTAGCACTAAATTGTGTAGAGAATACTTCTAATACTTTATTTAAAGCATCAAAATCTTCATCTAATAAATCTGCTACACTTTCAACTGTTAAAGAACATTCTTGTCCACTTACTCTCGATCCGTCTTTAATTCCATTTAGAATCAAAAAACAAGCATCATCTAAACTCATTGACTCTCCTAACTTATCTAAATCACTTAAAGCTCTGTCTGTATCTTTGCAGAACATTCTTAAAGCATTCATTCCAAATCTTACTGGATAATCTTTGCCGTTTATAAAAACTATTTCGTACATTTTTATCGTTATTTATCGTTATTATTAAATTATCATTGAAGAGAGGAGGAGATAAACTCCAACCTCAATCCAACGATAAAAATTATTATACTGGATTCTGAGTTAAATCTCCTGATCCCTCGATTGTTACCGAGTAAGTTGGTGCATCTTCAGTACCTCCAGAAATCTCTAAAGATGTAATGAAACCACTACCAGTATAAGTATATCCTGCTGGAGTAGCTAGTGCAAATGTAAAACTTACTAGCTCTCTGTCCCTAGATTGAGTAAATAACTCATCTACATCTGTTGTTGTTCCAGCACTTACAAAGTCCATAAGTCCATCAGCACTTAAAGAATAACTTTTAGTACCTCCTAAAAGAGTTCTATTACCACCTGAATCTTTGTTTGTTATGTCGATAGTGTCAACATTGTAAGATAGACTTACGTTCTGTGAGTGCATTAGTTTAAATTTATCAGCTGAGCCAGTAGTAGCCTGAACTTTTAAAATTAAATTTGTTCCGTTAAAAATTGCCATTGTTTAAAATTTTTTATTTATTAATATCTTCTTTTTTGCTTTCTTTTTTATTATCTAGAGCTTTTAAAGACTTTAAAACTCTATACTCTTT
>Ga0315315_10003192_pt1 | contig 15044 bp, 8 predicted proteins | sample M140m3416metaG_FD_203699 | JGI IMG/M metagenome (GOLD analysis project Ga0315315, IMG submission 203699) | Ammonia-oxidizing marine archaeal communities from Monterey Bay, California, United States - M1 40m 3416 | ecosystem: Environmental > Aquatic > Marine > Intertidal zone | place: USA...
AAATAAGCTCGTATATAATATGCATACTACACACTTGTGTACTCTACGCGCGTAGTATGCATACTACACACTTGTGTATGCATACTAAAGTACTAGCTAGTAGTATGAACAGGTACGAGCCTTATCTACATAATATCCATACAACATACGAGAGTACATACTCTAGGAGTAATATTATGCATAATACAGTACTATTATCTTAACTGCCAATGACCCACGACCCCACGACCCAGCAGCCCAACGTCCCAACCCGCCAACGGCGCGGCATACAATATCACACACACAGCATACATACTAGAGGAGTAGATCGACGATCGATCCACGTGCGCCTTCCGCGCCCTTCCGCATCATTATCTCCCCACCCGCCCGCCTCCCAACATGGCCGACAGCCTGAGCAAGGAGCAGAGGGCCAAGATCGACGCGTGCCTCTCCATCCTTCGGCGGACCCCGCCCGGCAGGGCCGAGGATACCATCGGGGGGCTGGCCGACCTCCTCTCCCGTTCGGAGGGTGGCGGCGGTGGCGGCACCCCCGGCGCCGCCGGCGACCTCCGCGAGGAGCTGTACCAGAGGTGCGACCCGCCCCTGGGCCACGCCGCGGACCCAGATCCGGCGGCGAAGGGGCGGTCCTTCGTGATCTCGGACTTCAACCGCGACGGCGACTCGCACCGCTCCCCCTGGACCGGCAACTACCACCCCGCCCTGCCCGGGGGGGGGGGCTTCGCTCCGCCGCCCTGGCTCAGGACGCTGGAGGTGCAGGCCAACGAGCTCCTGGCCACGTACCGGTCCCTCTACTATGGCGACGGCGGGTCGGTGGCATCGGCCTACCTCTGGGAGGCGGAGGAGGGGGGGGGGCAGCAACGGTCCTTCGCCGGGGCCTTCCTGATCAAGAAGGAGCTCTCCGGCCACGGCGCGCTGCGCGGGGGGAGCGGGGGGGCTGGCTGGCTCAGGGGAGGGACGTGGAACTCGGTCCACGTCGTGGAGGTCTTGCCCGCCCCCGGGGGCCGGTCGGCGACCTATGTCCTCACCACCACCGTCACCGTGTCCATGGACCCCGAAGGCGGAGACGGCGCCGGCCCTGGGGGGGGTGGCGGAGGAGGCGACTACGAGGACGACGGCGGCCTTGGCGGCACCGTCACCCGCCGGAACGAGCGAACCGGTACCTTCGGCGATCTCACCGACCACGTGATCAACATCGGCACCATGATCGAGCAGGTGGAGAACGACGTTCGGAGCACCATCGATTCCGTCCACCTCCAGAAGACCAAGTACGTGGTGGATTCCATCCGCTCGGGGGGGGGAGGGGCTGGATTCCGCGAAAGGCCGGGCACGTCTTCGGCGGGTGCGGTGGGAGGGAACCAGGCTAAGGTTGCGACCATGCTGAACGAGGCCGTCTTTGCCCGCACGGCCGCGGCGGCTCAGCAGCAGCGACGGTAGGTGGGCCCTCCGAGTCCAGCCCGGCCAGCAGCACCTCAGGGGGGAGTTCGAGCAAAGCAACAGATTGCTGTTTTCTAACATGTGAGTTGGCAAAAGTATAATTGTTATTTAAAATGCTAGCATATATACCCATACCCAGGTAAGGTCTCAAATGCGCCCATTACTGTATTATATATTCTTCACAGACGATGCGAACAGAACCGTACTCTTCGTCGAGATACTGTGAGCGTCGTAATATAAAGAATACGACGCTTGTATTTAGATCTAGCTAGAACGGCTCGCACTACTATAGAGTAATATACTAGTTAGTAGTAATACTACTACGTAGAGTAATGTTAATTTACCGTCTGTTCGTCGTAAGGTTGCAAGCCTCAGCATCAGTCATCTCATACCCGGTAGTTTCTCGATGGCAATGATCTTTCGCTCAAACAAAAATAATATAAGCGCTTTCCTCTCCTTTCAGCACAAGAGGGGATAGCGACCGATCCATACTGTGATACCGCACATTTTTGTCCCAGAAAACTCCTCGGGCCGCAGTTTTGCCCTGTCTTTCCCTCTCCAAGTTCGCAACCAAGAGCTGCTGTGGTTTCTTCCCCGCGGTTCCTGTTTGTACTCGACGACGAAAGTACCAGCGATGCCAGACGTTGTGTACGAACACGGCGAGGAGGACGAGGCGGTCGTCGCTTCGGAGGATGCTGTCATTGATGACGAAACGAGGCTTAATGCTGCTCCTTCGATTTCCAAGTCGTGGGCCGTGTCCTCGGCTCACGTTCCATCCTATACGGGTGGTAAGGTTGTTCTTTGCCACGGTCGCGGCGCAAAGAATTTATACGGACGCAAGTCGTCAAAAGTCGAACGCGGTGTTGGAAACGACGCCAACCAAGAAATGAGCGATATGAGTGCAAATGAGAATGAGGTTGGGGAACAGGGGGGACAGGAGGAACGCAGTCCGTTCCTTCTTGCCCCTTGCGGCGGAGATCTGTCCCTCGTGGACGCTGCCAAGGGAGTCATGGCAAGGACCATCCGAACCGGGTGTTCCACCACCGCGGCTGGGACTAGTGATGGTTCCTACTTAATGGCTGATGACGATGACGACGGAAGCCTCAGTCGAGACGCTGTAACGGCGTACACCCTAGCACCCAATGATATGGATCTCGTCGTTTGCAGCCGTGATTCCATCCTTCGTCAGTACGACCTCTCGGGATCGTCTGGAAGCTTTGGAGGAGTGAATGGGGAGGGCCCCGCCAAGGTTCGGCGAACAATTGGCCGGTCAGGGCATGACCTTCCCGTAACCCATATGGAATTTCACTGTTCCGGGATATTTTTTGCCACTGGATCCGTAGAAGGCCTTGTCAAGGTTTGGGATTTAAGGGGTGGGTACGCCACCCACTCTTTCCGCAGCAGCGGCGGAATGGGAGGACGTTCATCAGCAGTTTCGAGCATCGCTTGGCACCCCGATGCCTCACAGCTCATCATCGCGATTGGGCGAGATGATGGTTCAATAGCCTTACATGACTTGCGTTCGGAATCGGCAGAGGTACCCCTCGTTGCCATGTCTGACCACGTCAGCGCCGTTACATGCATGGTTTGGGTTGGTAAAGACCGAGGATTATTTATTACGGCCGGTCGAGATGCCATTATCAACACGTGGAGCGTCGAGGTCGAAAATGTTTCTTCAAGACATGGCGATGAAGGAAGTCGTCGTAAACAGAAACGACAAAAGCAAGTTAAGAACCAAGGGGTTGAGCAGCGCAAGGCTTCTCTAGGTACAAATACCGTCTATCGGCGCATTCGCACTCTTCCCGTCTATGAACAAATTGAGGGATTAGTTGTCCTACCGCGTTACCATCACTCCTATTTCGACCTCGGCAGTCAGGATATTGCTATTGCGACAGCAGGTTCTAAGGGCGTCGTCCGTGTGTGGAGGGCACGGCATATAAAGGCGTCGTCTGACGAATTAAACAAGAATATATCCATCTCAGACTTCGAGGCTATTGCCGAGCAGGGAAAAGGCAGTGCCTTCGGAGAAAAGAGAGGTGGCTACGTGGGTCTCATTAAAACGTCGCATTCCAACCGCCTCCGCGTGTCTATTTCTACGAGTGAAAAACACATCCTGGAGGAACTCATTGCTGTAGATGCTGAACACAATATGACATTTTTAAACTTGGAAGCTGGGAATGGCAACCGGAAGAAACCTCAAAATGAGGCTGAAAATGCCATGCTGCAGATGAATCGAACGATTGTCGGTCACAATGATGAAATTTTAGACATTCGAGTGATTCCTTCGCCCCCAGGTAGTGAGCGTGAAGGAGAATCCTCAATCCAAAAGATTGCTGTCGCTACAAACAGTGCTCAAGTTCGCATTTTTGAACTAGGAACTTATTCCTGCGAGGTTCTTGATGGGCATACAGAGACAGTTTTGAGCCTAGACGTCAGCCCATGCGGCCGCTATCTTTCAACTTGTGGTAAGGACAAATCCATGAGGTTATGGCACATTCCATCGGGGCGGTGTATTGCTGTTGCAACAGGTCACACCGAGGCGATTGGGGCAACAGCTTTGTCGCGCAAAATCGGACGCTACGATGTTGGAGGCAAGTCTGCAACAAATGGGGGCGGGGCATTCGCTGTGACTGCGAGTAGAGACAAAACGCTCAAGAAGTGGGCCTTGCCAGGAGCTCGAGAATTGAATGAAAGTATAGCTTCCGATGATGAAGGAGGCCTGAATCTCAGAGTCCTGAAGAGTGTTCGAGCGCACGAGAAGGACATTAATATTGTTAGTGTCGCTCCCAACGACTCATTTGTCGCCACTGGGTCGCAGGACAAAACTGTCAAGCTATGGAATTCCTCCGATCTTTCTCTTCATGGTTCCCTGAAAGGGCACAAACGCGGTGTTTGGGATTGTCAGTTCTCACCATTCGACCGGGTTCTTGCCACTTGTAGCGGAGATCGAACCGTCAAGCTGTGGTCTTTGGCCGATCTGGGCTGTGTCAGAACCTTTCAGGGACATGCAGCAAGTACCCTTCGAGTTAGGTTTTTGAGTGGAGGCCTTCAGCTCCTTTCCTCTGGCGCCGATGGCCTCGTCAAACTATGGACTATTCGTACGAACGAATGTGAGGCAACTATGGATGGACATAGTGACAAGGTTTGGGCGCTAGATTTACACCAAGACGGCGAATCCCTTGTCACTGGTGGTGCTGACTCGAGCATTGTTGTCTGGAGAGATACAACAAAAGAATTGGAAGAAGCCAAAAAAGACGAAGAGGAGAAGACTATTATCATGGAACAACGCCTTGTAAATCACCTTCGCTTCAAAGAATATGAGAAAGCTCTGGAGATTGCACTAGAACTTGACAAGCCTAGGCAAGCCCTCAAGGTGCTGACAGCAATAATCGAAAATGATGTCCAGAAGGGTGAAAATATCATGACTACGCTGGAGCGACACGTGAAGGGCTGGCCTATGAGCCGTACTACCCAGGTCCTTCGTTACTGCAGAGACTGGAACACTCGAGCACGCAACTCTCATATTGCTATGCTGACTGTCAAGGCTATCCTCAGCGCAATTCCGGCGCAGAACCTTGCTGCAACCGCTGGAGTACCTGAGATATTGGCGGGAATTACTCCGTACGCAGAGAGGCACTTCCAACGTCTGGATAGACTCCACGCCAGTTCTTATCTTATCGACTATGCTTTGTTTTCCATGGGCAACCTTGATGACGACGTTGCTGCTGAGGCATATTCGTCGTGGGAAGCCAATAGCAAACTCGTTGTCCCTTCGACAAAAGTTGATGGCCGGATACAAGTTGGGGGCTCCATGTTGGTGGGATCAAAATCTAAGAAAGTTGGAGGAGATACTGCGAGCTCAGATGACGAGGTGATGACGGTTGGGGATAGTGATTCCGACTCATGCTCAGACGAAGAGAGCGGAGCGGAAGCTAAGTAACGAAATGGTTAATAGTTTACCTTGAAACAGTGATTCATAATGAAATAGTGGTCATTATATAGTGTGTTGCCATCTTCGTCCTCGGATGACGTGTCATCAGAAGACTGCTTAGCGAGATGGGGGGTTTGAAGGTCAGGTGGGGCTAAGAAAGCTCTTGTTGCCGACTGAAATGGAGAATGCATAAAATAATGACGAGTATTTAGAAATAGTTATTCCGGACCTTGAGGAAGGTGTCCCTCACGAACTCGTTGTGGCGCAGGATGAGCGGGAGGCGCGGGTGCTCATTGGCGTCCCTCCCGTCCGCCCTGGCCGAGAGCCGATCTAGCTGCTCGACGAAGGTGTCGATGTGCTCCAGCAGGAGCGCCGACGTCCTGGGAAAATAATGCTGGTGAAGCGCCTGCTTAGCTTCCCAGTTGTTCTCCCCGTGTGCCGCCATGAGCGCCCGACGGTCCCCAACCTTGGTCGAGCTCAGGTACTGGTACAGCAGAATGTCCCACACCTCCTGCGATACGTCCCCGGAGTCCCTGTAGAACAGCATCCGGTTCTGTGCATAGCCCAGCTCCTCCATGTCCTTGTTGACGTGTGGGGGAAAGATCTTGCAGAAGGTCGCCGGGCTCGACTCGTCGAGGAAGCCGTATCGCGAGAACAGAAAGCTGGGGTTGGTCGAGTCCCCGTACGACATTCGCAGAGGAGAGCCCGCCGGAACGTCATATGTCGTCTGGGCGAGGTAGTTACCCTCCTCGTCGTACACCGTCTCGATCTCGGTGTACTCCGAACCGTGGTTGAAGTAGTCCCCCATGGGCACGATGCGGAGGTCACCGTCCTCCGTTTCAAAGCTCCGGGTGTACACGACCTGGAACGCCCACGTCCAGAGAGCCTCGTTCCCGCGGGTCTCCGTCTTGAGGAACGGGACGCTGATCGACGGCCCCCCCGTCAGGGCGACCAGATTGGCCCGCTCCTCCATGGCGAGCTTGCGCAAGAGGGACGGGAGGCACTCATAGCAAAATGTTGTCATAGACGCAGCGTTGGAGTAGTAACGCGGCAGCGAGTTGAGCCAGGGGAACCACGGGGACTCCTCTCCCCGCTCGTACTCAACAATAATCTTAAGGATCAAATAGAAGTGACTCAGCTTTGAGCCGGCGTTGACGCTGCTAACGAGCTTCTCTGCCTGCTCCATCTCCTCGCCGCGCAGCTCCTCGATGGCCTTGTTGCTGGATAATATCATCGCCTCTGGCACGAAGAGGACGGGGCTGCCCGCTGGCATATCCGAAGTCGTCGCGGCGTAAACGTCGAGCCCGTAATCGTCGTCGCTGGTCAGCTGAAAGCCCTCCGCCCTCTGCACATCGCAAGCCCCAGCCCACTCCTCCATGGCTGACACTTCCCGCGAAGCGTTCTCGCTGATGTCCACAGCGGATCCGAGGGCGGTAGACAACCCGCCGCGACTGCTGACACGTGACGTTCCCCGCGGGGGAAGGGGCGCCTGGAACGCCGCCGCGGTGACAGCCGCGGCTGCCAGCGATGGGACGATCCTCATCTTCGTTAGCGCAGATATGGACCTTGTCCAGCTGAGGGCAACTGCTGAACACGACCAGGACGGAGGGTGTCCTATCCGCGGAGAACTGTGCCGGCCACCACGTGTCGTCCGTGTCGTTTGACTCCTTCGAAGTTTCGGCCAGCAAAGAAAAACGCGGTCGACGAAAGAGGAACAGTGACGTACCACAGTGCTTTGATAGGCAGAAATGTGTACATACGGACAGGCGTACGCTCGTATTATTTAATAGTACCGTAGAGTACATACATGCATGCAGTGTTTAAAATTATGATACTGTAAGAGAAAAGTGTGAGAGTCTACGTATAAACTTGATGAAAAAGGTAATAATAGACACAGCTATACATGTCTGTTACCCATCTTTATCCTCCGACGACATCTCACCAGTAGACGTTTTGGGGCGAAAATGAGGGTTTCAAGCTAGGGGGGGTCTCATTAGGAGGGAAGAAAGCTCTTGCTGCGGACTGAAATGGAGAAAGGGTCGGCAAATGACTTGACCCTGTACCGTTTGGGTGCTCGGATGGTGCGCCCGTGCCTTGATAGGGCGAAGTGTAAATTAAATATTCTCATTGTGCGTATGATAAAGCTCTAGCCAGAAAGATGATCCAGGGCCTGACGAAACATTCAGGCTAATGTGATCATACTTCTCGTCAACGTGAATTCTGGCTAGGCTCCCGGAAGTGACATTAGAGGACGATGTTAGATCCGACAAATCTTCCCACCGCAGTCGAACGAGGTCGATGTTGTACTCCTTGCCCAGATCAACCGTAATCCCGTGGTTTTGCGAGTATTCAACAGACCAAACAGAGGAGGGCACTAAATGTTGGGTACTCTCTGAAACAAAAGGGGGAGGTGAAGGCGCAGAGGTGGCAAACTCCACCCCAGTTGTATTCCTTATGGTTAAAGATCTCTCCCATCCCGGCATTCCATCTAAGGTAATGGTCGCGGTAGCATTGTAAATGGTTTTTAGCGATACCCCCGTATTGGGCAACTTGAATGTAAGCTCCGACCACGACATGAAGAATGCCCACGACGGTTCAGCTTCTAGGCGGCCTGGGGAAGGGACTACCCAACACTCGCCTATGCCTAACGGCTTACCGTTAGAAATATTCATCATGATTTCGTATTTCTCCTTGGTGTATCCTTCGTAAATATCAAGGGTAGCGATATCCCAGTACTGAACAAAGCCGCAGACGACAGATTTGGAACAGAAAGAAGAAGAACAGGAACGTGAGAAAGGATCACGAATCATGTGTGACTGCGTCGACTGGAGCGGTCGATGGGTCGTCTCTTACCTCGTCTCCGGGGTTATATGCATCCACATCATATTCGAGTGTGTCAAAATCTTGTATATTCCAGACCCAGATCAAATTGGTAAGCTTCTTTTCAACTGTTAGATAGTCATGGAAGATTTGATACAGCCTTCGGGTCCCGTTCGCCCCCCCCCTTCCTCCCCACCAGAAACAGTTTTGGTTCATCTCATGCAGCGGGCGGAACAATACCTCCACACCGTTTAAGTCGAGCCACTGCAGGTATTGGGCGATGTCATCCATCATTTCCTTCCACCGAGCGTTAAGGGGTGTGCCATCAGTGATGAGAGCGTTCCATTTATCATCCCCAACGTCTCCAGACCATGGCCCATCGCCGTTGCAGTGGTTTGACCAACTACAAGGCTCGTGGAGGGTTGGGTTACAGGCATGCCACATGATACTAATCATTGCCCCAGCCTCCCACTGTCTTTTGGCCTCGTGAATCATGGTCCATCGATGTTCGATACTTTCGCTATCGAAGAGGAAGTCTCCTCCCCACAGCCCAGGCGTCTTGCCGGTTATCTGCGTTGCAGCATCCGTGAAAGACGACGGGGTCTTGCTTAGTTTATTGTGAACGCCGACGACAGTGCCCTCCCCGCTGATACGGTAGAGATGATCAAGGGTCTTGAATTTTGTCTTACCATCAGCAAGGCCAAAGAGCAATGCCGGGAGGACGAGGAAAAGGGAGACAGGGCAGGCTGTGATCTCGGCATATCTCATTGTCAATAATTACAATACTCAATGGATGAAGAAAGTGAGGAGCTTGTTCGACGGCAGGGACAGCAGACCCTTATCATGCGAAACCATTCTATCCGGGATTGCACAGAAACCCTGGTGCGCAGTGTATTTCATTGTCGATTTTACAATACTCAATGGGTGAACAAACTGATGAGCTTGTTTCGCGGCAGGTACTGCAGGTACCTAACAAGCGAAGCTGTTCTATCCGGGATTGCACAAAAATCCTGCTGGGCGTTGAAAGCAGTCACGATCGCCGATTTCTCGACGTCACATGTGAAATGAACCACATCGCGCCATCACCCCTTCGCGCCTCCCCGCAACTCCCAATTACCAGCAGAGTTCAGGGGACGTCGCTGCCTTTTATGGATGGGGTTGGCGTGGCGACGGCAAAGGAGAGACCGACGGGGAGAACAGGGAGATAGGATTGTCACCCATGCGCAATATTGGCAGATATCTTCCCTAATCCCCTTTCGCATCACTCGCAATGCTCGATGCCGTTGCCTCCTCTCCGCGCCCACCACCGCAACCATCAATAAGCCATTGCGTATCACATATTACGAACGAGCCTGAAATTCGTATAATATCATGTCTGTTTTTTATGACGGTTGCGACTCGGAACGATGCTTGCTCTGGAGCGCTGGGGCTCTTTGGAGAAGAAACAACTAAAAAAATAGAATGTAAAATGCATAATAGGGTAGTATGCATACTACGAGCATAGAGTACGACTCGTGGCTAGTACCGGTAGACTACGTGTGTAGTATGTGCATAATAGTATGTATGCATGCAAATAGCTAGTACGTATGCATAGCACGAGCGGGTATTTTGTATGGATTGAAATAAAAGCGATCTCGGCACCTGCTCTGAGCTCCGAGCAAAGGGGCCAAACGATCATCAATTGCCATCGACCCACTGACATTGCCCCACTCATTGACGCAGTGAAAAGTTAGCAACGCAGAGAGGAAAAGGGCCGTGGCATCCTCCCGCATTCTGTGTAGCGAGGGGACAGGACATCTCTATTTTCGTCGAGAGGAGCATCTTAAATTCGTCAACAGGACCAAGGATACCGCCCGACTAATAGTACTGTAGGTGCCCAAGTCATGTCCCGACCTCGGCGTCAGCCCACCAATCCGTTCGGTGAGGAAGACGAGAGCGAGTATGTCAATCCATTCGAGGCTCGACGGGGCGGCAGAAGTGCGGTAGGAGACCGACCCGGCGGCGGCCGGGAAGGCGGGGGAATGCGGCGGCGCCCTATTGCCAGAGATACAGGCGGCACCACCAACCCCTTCGGTAACGACGACGATGATGGTGGCGAGGCGCCGCCCAAGCCTCCACCGCGCCAATTATCCCCGCGAACGAGCAGCACCACGGCTGATTCTCACCAAGGGCGCTCGGGAGGGAGCAGGGTCAGAGGGTCATACGGAGGTGCCCAGCGCCGCCCACCCTCGGGAGGGCCCACCCCAGGGCCATCGTCCTCGACCAACCCGTTCGAGGGTGACTCGGAGAGGCCGGTTCCCGTCCGACGGGCCCGCACGGCTGCCGCAGGGGACGGCCGGGGCGGAAATCCATTCGATTCAGACCCGCAACAGCAGCAGCAGAAAGGCGGCGACGTCCGGGGTCTACTGAACCGTGCTAACAGGAGGCCGTCGTCGGGGGCACTGTCGGACGTGGATGCCGCCGCGACGGCGACGGCGACGGCGACGGCGACGGGTCCTGGCAGTACACCCAGTGGCACTAGCGGTGATGGGTCGGCTCCTCGGCCGGCCTCCATCCTTCGCCGCTCCAAGACTGCGGATGAGGTCGCAAACGCCAACCCAGTTCCCGCCGAGCCTAGGCCGTGGGAGGAGGGGACGGGTGGGCCCTCCACCACTCATGACGATCCCAAAACCAAGAAAGACGCAAAGGTGGGCGGCGGCATCAAGGATCGCTTAACGGGACAGGGCAAGCGGAGAAATGTGAAGACCAAGGCCAAGAGATGGCCGTACGACGATTACCACAAGGAGCAACAGAAGCAGTACGACGCCGCCTCCAAAAAGTCGGTCAACACATACGCCAATGACGGACCCGACTCATCCTTCTACGAGCGGCCTGACCAGCTTCCCTCTATCAAGGAAGCTGTTAGCGACCTCGGCCTGATCGATTTCGAGAAAAAGGCGGAGGAACGAGCCATCAATATCGTCTCCACGTGGCTGTACGACGCCGGCCTCATCGACGAGCTCCTCGTCAACGGCGCCGTTGGGCCTGCCCTTGCTAACTCCTCCGGTCCTTCATTGGACATCGGGGCTGGTGATGGCTTCGAGGGCATCGAGGTTGGAGTCCGGGGCTTCCCCCTCGGTGGAGCTGATGGTGCCCTCAAGATGGATAAAGAGATCGAGAAGCTCAGGGCCGGCGCGCAGCAAGAGCTTGGTCTCATCAATGCCCGCCTGAACGATGGCGTGGCAGCCTCAGGCGCCGAGGTCCAAGAACTCGTCAGCGCTGTCACCCAGACGAAGGAAGATCTTGGCAAGCTCAGGGAGCTATGCACATACATTACGGATTCGGCATCATCGGGACTTGCTGGGGCGGCGCCTTCCTCCGGTGTCCGCGGCGGCGAAGACGAGTTCATCCTCACGCGCTATCCCCGTCTCAAGGCCGCCATAAACGCGCGGCGGAACCTATTCAGGTGCTTCCGCGAGCTCGACTTCTTTTCCCATATTCCCTCAACCTGCGACCGCCTCAGGGACGATCTCCATTCTGGGGAATGGACTGAAGATGAGTGGGACTCCATTCGCAACGTATGTATGGACCATATCGAGCTCGAAATCCTCCTCGTTGAGGCCGAGGCCGGCATGAAGGCCATGTTCGAGGAGGGCGACGTCTCGTCGAAAGCAGGGAGGCGACAGATGATGGCACAGGCCCCGGCGTCAAGCGTAGCGCTTCGCAAGCAGATGCGAAACAAGAAGATGAACACGTCGCGCGGCGCCGCCAGCTACGAGATGGTCGACCGGTTCCTCGCCAGACACGTCAAGAACGTATGGGAGCTCGGGGACGAGATTCGCATGCGCATTCTTCATGGCATAGGCTCATCTTTTGAGCTCGCCCTGAACAATCCGTCTGGCATGGTGGCGCTGGTCGAGGCCGTCGAGGTGTACGAAAGGGCCAACGAGCAATACAAGTCACTTCGTGAGGACGAGGACAACGAAAACAGTGCGCTCCACTTCACCGACATGAGGGCTGCCGCCCTTGCTCAGATCTACCAAGACTTTGAGCTTCGCGGCCTCGAAGTATTCCGCGCCATCCATATGCAAGCCGCAGACATTGCTGATAGTGAGGAAGGCCTCAACGCTCAGTTTAATGGTGTCCTTCGGGCTGCGACCGAGCTTGTCGCGGAAATTGAGCTGGTCCGGTCAGACATCGCTCCATGCTTTCCTCCGCACTGGGCCATTGAAGTCCTTTGGTCGTCTTGCGTCTCGCACGTTTGCTCTAACCAGATCATTCAGCAGATCGGCGGGCCTGACGGTCAGGCTCTTCCTGACTTGAATGTGACGCAGCTCCTAGACCTCGTAGCTTGGATAGAGCTTTATCGAGAGACAATCGAAGAGATGTTCCCTGCCGTTGCTTCGATGCACGAAACGCAAAAGGCTGCTGATTTTGAGAAGAAGCCAGACCTGTTCGCCAGCAGTGGCAAAGAGGTCGACATAAAAACAGCCACGGATAACCTTGCATGGGTGAACAATATGCTTTGGGAAGTCCACCGGCTGGCTCAAGAGGAATTCTTGGTTCGAACTCGTATGCAGAGCGAGGAATGGCTGCAACAAGCGTACGAGTACGTTGATGGGATGTGTAAACGCATCTTTCGCTCGTTGTCATGCTTAATGATAGTGGCCACTAACATCTTACCCATTCTTTCCTGTTTTTCGTCATCGTCATCACTTCTTTTACAGTGCCGATCACTCCAAGCAGCAGTCCGCCCAGGGAAAACTCACAACTTCTCTGCCTGAAGACGTTTTCTCGCTGGCGAATGTTCAGCTCAAGACCCTCCAGGAGCACCTTTCGAAGACATCGGAGGCTCTCTGCATGTCGACTTGTCTGATATTCTCAATGATGAGATCGAAGCAGATCCACGCTCGCGACAGATTCATTCAAGACCTAGAGACTTCATGCGCAGCATCCAACGACTTTGCTCGCATGGGCGAGCGATGCGAAGAATCCCTGCAAGAGCTTATTGACGAGTGCGAGTTTTCTGAAGAAGCCCAACAGATGCTCGAGGTTAGCTGCAACGAGCTCCTCTCTATGTACAGCGCAGATGCTGTCTATGCAGCCCAGAGTACACACATTTACATTTTTGAACCTATCAACGAGGCAATTGGAAATGAATTGTTTGGGGAAGACTGGGAACAGAACTTGACTCAAAATGAGCTCGCTCTCACACTTACCCGCACGCTCGAGGATTTCTACGCAGATTTGGAGCACTTCATTGACGAGTTCATGCTAAAAAAGGCCGTCGACTCGCTGGTCAAGTCGACCGTTGTCTTTTACGTCAAGTGCCTCCTCCTCAACGCCGAGAAGCACAGGGATAACAGAAACTCTTACTTCGGCAGCAACAGGAAGGCACTCGACCGCATATCTGGTGACATCAAGGTTTTACAGGAATACTTTGACGGACTTTCCGAGGATATGCCGGCTCTCAAAAAGGTCATCGAGGTTGAATTTGACTTCCTAACGACCATATACGAGCTCATGTGCATCGCAGCAGGGCTTTCGAACAGCGATGCATCTGATTTCATTCTAGTTATGCATAAGCGTATCCGGGATATCGATTTAACGAAGAACGCTGTGGGTGATTTGTGGCATCTCGTGAATCCAACAGAAGAACGAACAGTTTGGGAGCTGGTCGAGTCCATGGAGGACACCCTTCTTGCCGTAGCTCCAACAGATATTACACAGGCACAGCAGGCCCAGGACCGTTCTCAGGTTTCCGGCCTCCGAATGGACGAAATGATGGCAATGGTCTACCTTGACTCCAGGAGGAGGCGGAAGGTGAAGCCTGGAGCGGTGGAGAGGTTGCGCACTGCTTGGGGTGATGGTCTTGACGGAGAGACAGGCGAGGGCAACTCAGATACATTAAAGAATGCTGCGTAGTCATTACCAAGTAGATCTTTCAAGACATTACAGACTATCTTACCTGAGAAATATTTTGTTCGTACAAGGTAGGCAGAAGTATTTCAAAGTATCTCGTCTTATTTCTAGTTTTGGATGACGCTGATCAAGGGAGGGATTATTTGATTGGCAGATTGCGCTAACCCAACTTATGTGCAACTACTGCGAGAAACTTAATTCCAGAGGAATGACTTTAGAGGGAAAGAGGCCCAACCGTTGCAGAGTGCATTAAGATTTGATTCCTTGCTCCAGCCCACAGAAGGCCGACAGCAAAATTAACCACGCTTCTATATTGATTTTCCTGAAATTCCACAATATTTTGATTCTATTCCAATAACTGCCCTGCAATGACTAACGGCAACACAATCCTTTCGCATCGAGGAATAGCCTACCGACCAGTCTTTTCCCCAGCCATACCCGCTCAACCCGACCCCAAGAGGAAAGGTGTTGAAATGACAACTAGAGGAGCCAAGGGAAAGTGTTCGAAGACAGGCATTGGTAGTGTGGAGGGCCGGAAAAGAGCACACGAGCGCGCGAGAAACCGCAAACGACAAGAGAAGAAAATATGGACCCTCGACGGAAGAAGAGTCAAGTCAATAGTGGCAACGCGAAAGTTATCCCCCGCAACCTCTACAGCTGAAGAGAATCGGCCTCCGTGGATCGGAATGTTGAATGGTATGATCGTTGCCTCCTCAATATCGGCATTCAGTAGAGGCCCCAATTCGACAAGGCATAGGACGGTTGTCTCACGGACCGAACGAGCCGATGGAGACTTCTTAAAGACTCACAAATGTATCATTTTAAATGCAAAAGAACCTGCCGTTGACTTCAAAGATCGCGCGTCTTCGCCTCCGCCTCCGTTTCCGCCTAACAGAACAGAAATCATAACCACGGGGAGTCAACGTAGAATTGCAGAGCTTGATGGGAGAGAAGATCA
>Ga0315315_10003194_pt1 | contig 15041 bp, 10 predicted proteins | sample M140m3416metaG_FD_203699 | JGI IMG/M metagenome (GOLD analysis project Ga0315315, IMG submission 203699) | Ammonia-oxidizing marine archaeal communities from Monterey Bay, California, United States - M1 40m 3416 | ecosystem: Environmental > Aquatic > Marine > Intertidal zone | place: USA...
TGGGGTCGGTTGAGATTGACATTCATGCGCTGAAGACGGTGTCCATAGAGTCAGACCGACTTCGCAGACCAGAGTCGTTGGCATACTGTCGTGAACCGTACTGGTTCATGGGTTGGGTCTGCCAGCCTTGCAGGCCGATATCTGTTCGTTGTGACTACAAGTTGAAGGGCTGTCCGATAACTGTCTGGTATCGCTGCAATCCGACGAGCAGCATTCAACGTCAATTTTGGCGTCTGACGACCGTCTTGGTGCTGCTGAAATTCACATCGGTATATATCCACGGCGTGAGCTACAACGCAGGATGACCGATTCGTCGGCCGACAGCATCCAGGGTCAGCACCAGTCCGCCCGCGACGACAGCTGTGAATGCAGCTGGCCAGATTTCGCCTGTGCTGGATGGCCAGACGTGTTCAAAAAGTTTGTGTTTGAGCTCCATGACGTTCGGTGTCAGGTCTTGCTGGAATGGCCAGAGCCGATACAAAGATCCCAACATAAGACCGCAGAGGACGGCGATCGTGGCATCATGATGCGTTCTTAACAGCTGTTTCAGAACACGACTGAATGCCAGGAGGCCCGTCAGGCAGCCAAGTGAAAATACAACCAGAGTCGTGAGCACCGCAGCGCTGAGTTCCAGGTGAACGAAACTGCGAATCGCATTCAGAACTGTTTCGTAGCGGCTCAAGAGAAGTAAGATAAAGGCGCCACTGATTCCCGGCAGAATCATGGCACTGATTCCAATCATCCCGCAGAAGAACAGATAGACCATGGAATCGGGGGGATTTTGAAGAGACGGCAATGTTATCAGCCACCATGCAATTGTTGCCGCGAGCAGCATCAGTCCTGCACGCTTCATCGACCACAATTGTACCTGTCGTGCGACCAGCAGACTCGAAGCCAGAATCATGCCGGTGAATGCGGCATATGTTAAAGTTCGATGGTCGGTTAGCAGGACTTTGATGACGGATGCCAGTCCCCCTGCCCCCAGTAAGATTCCGCAACCGAGTACCACGAGAAATCGCAGGTCCGCGTGTTGAGCGGCCCGACGAAAGCGGCGAGCCAGAACATGCTGCAGAAATGTACGGTCAATGTGGCTGATGGCCGAAACCAGTCGTTCATAAATGCCTACGATGAGTGCCATTGTGCCGCCGGAGATTCCCGGTACGACATCAGTGGCTCCCATTAAAAAACCGCAACCACAGTGCTTCAGATCGTCACGAAGCGTCATCTGACGGCCTTCTGGTGACGGATCAGCGGACGCAATTTCAGCAGAAGATGAGTTCTTCTCAGTGGGCTGCTCAGTTGACATGATGCCTGCTTCTGTCTCTATGCCCTCTATGTTGCCTTATCTGCGATGTCCTCCACGGATTACGCGGTGTGTACACAGAATTGTGGCGATTCAGGGCTTATACTATGTTTTTCTCAACGGATTGGGACGTTAGTGAATGAGCCAGGACAGATCCAGCCTTACAATTCCCAACAATCGGTTGACCGTGATATCCGGCGGGCAAACCGGAGTTGATCGCGCCGCCCTGGATGCGGCTTTGCAGTTGGCGATTCCCATCGCTGGCTGGTGCCCGCACGGCCGACGTGCTGAAGATGGCAGAATTCCCCGTGAATACTTACTCACGGAAACCAGGTCGCGGAATTACGCCGTCCGCACAGAAAGGAATGTTCAGGATTCCGACGGGACGCTGGTGATTGTACTGGGCTCCGTCAGTGGCGGCACCGGACTCACCGTTAAGCTGGCTCGCCAACACGGCAAACCGCTGCAGGTGGTGAGGCTGCTGGACAAATCTGCTCAGAATCAGGCTGAGAATTCTCCGACACAGCAGGTACAGACCGTTGTGGACTGGATGACGACTTGTAAGATCCGTGTCCTGAATGTGGCCGGCCCGCGTGGCAGTTCCGACCAACGCATCTACCCACTGGCCAGTCAGTTCTGCCTCGCGGTATTAGCGGCTTCCGTTCCTATCGCCGACCATCGTTAACCGATTAAGACAGAAATCCAGATTCCATGGGCGAACAGTACATCATGACGATCGAACATCTCACTCGTCTTTATGACGAAAAAGAGGTGTTGTCTGACATCTGGCTGGCGTTCTATCCCGGTGCAAAAATTGGAGTGTTGGGAAATAATGGGTCCGGCAAAAGTACGTTGCTGAGAATCATGGCGGGGGAAGACACCGACTACATGGGCACCGTTCGTCCAGCCAAAGGAATTCGCATTGGCTACTTTCCACAGGAGCCACGACTGGATCCGAAAAAAACCGTCGGGGAATGTATTGAGGAAGCAGTTGCAGAATCGCGAGCCATCCTTGAGCGTTTCAACGAAATCAGTATGAAGCTGGGCGAAGACATGTCGCCTGACGAAATGGAATCACTGCTGGAAGAGCAGATGAAGGTCCAAGATCAGATCGATGCTGCCAACCTGTGGGAATTGGACCGTACGCTGGAAATCGCAGCCGACGCGATCCGTCTTCCACCGGCTGAAAGTATTGTGGAGACGTTGTCTGGTGGAGAAAAACGCCGTGTGGCTTTGTGTCAGTTGCTGCTGATCAATCCGGACATTCTGCTGCTGGATGAACCTACCAACCATCTTGATGCGGAATCAGTGGCCTGGCTGGAACAGTTCCTGAAATCATTTCAGGGGACAGTGGTGGCGATCACTCATGACCGATATTTTCTGGACAACGTTGCTGGCTGGATTCTGGAACTCGATCGTGGCCACGGGATTCCTTACGAAGGCAACTATTCTTCATGGCTGGAGCAAAAGCAGAAACGGCTGGAGCAGGAAGAACGCACGGAAAGTCGCCGCCAGCAGGAACTTAAGCAGGAGCTTGAATGGGCTCGGATGTCTCCCCGGGCTCGGGCCACCAAGAACAAAGCCCGACTGCAGCGTTACCAGGAACTGGCGGCGCAGGAATACGACGTACGAGACGGATCCGCTCAAATTCAAATTCCCACGTCACGTCCACTGGGAACCAAAGTTGTCGTGGCGGAGGGGCTGCAAAAATCGTACGACGGTCGAACATTGTTCGCTGATCTGAACTTTGATCTGCCGCCAGGTGGTATTGTCGGTGTGATTGGAGCGAATGGTGCCGGTAAGACGACGTTGTTCCGCATCATCATGGGGCTGGAGACACCAGATGCCGGAAGTTTGACTGTGGGAGAATCGGTCACTCTTTCTTATGTGGATCAGTCACGTGATGCACTGGATCCGAATAAGTCTGTCTACGAAGAAATTTCAGACGGCCACGAGACGCTGGTGGTGGGCAAAGCGAAAATTCATGCTCGGAGTTATTGTGGACGGTTTAACTTTCGCGGAGGGGATCAGCAAAAGAAGGTCGGCAGTCTGTCGGGCGGCGAACGCAATCGAGTTCATTTGGCGAAACTACTGCGATCCGGTGGTAACCTGTTGCTGCTTGACGAACCCACAAATGACCTGGATGTTGACACTCTGCGAGCATTGGAAGAAGGTCTGACAACCTTTGGAGGTTGTGCCGTGGTGGTCAGTCACGATCGCTGGTTCCTCGACCGCATTGCTACTCATATTCTGGCATTCGAAGGAGATCAGAAAGTGGTGTGGTGCGAAGGAAACTACCGTATCTACGAACAGGAGCGCAAGGCTCGACTGGGAGAAGACACTGACGGAACGACTGGGAGTCGGTTCAAACCTTTGACTCGCTAGCGTTTCTGGTTCCGTCAGTTCGGTGAAGCCTTCGGTTTTCCGCCCCATTCAAATATGGAGTTGCAAATATTGCTTTCCTATTTCAGACCGCGGCGGATCAGCAGTGCTTCGACAGATGGCTCCTGACCGCGAAACGCTTTATACGATTCCATCGGATCGCGGCTACTGCCGCGAGATAGAACCTCACGACGCAGGGTGTTGCCGTTGGCTCGAGTGGCTCCACCGGTTGACTGCATGTGTGCAAACGCATCTGCCGCAAGAACTTCACTCCAAAGATAAGCGTAGTAACTGGCCGCGTAACCGCCGCCCCAGATGTGAGCGAAGTACGGTGTCCGGTAACGAGGAGGAACGGCCGCGATGTTTACCCCGTATTTCTTTAATGTGGCTGCTTCGAAAGCTACGATGTCGGTCGGAATTTCATCGGCAGACAGTGTGTGCCATTCGAGATCCAGAATGGCGGCGGCGAGGTATTCCAGCGTCTCAAATCCCTGGTTGAACTTACTGGCAAGGATGACTTTGTTCAGCAGATCTTCCGGAATCGGTTCGCCCGATTCGTAGTGCCGGGCGTAATTACTCAGAATCGCCGGTTGTATGCACCAGTCTTCTTCAAACGTCGATGGGAATTCGACAAAGTCACGAGGCGTGGAAGTACCGGAAACCGAAGGATATATCACATCTGAAAACAGGCCGTGGACTGCGTGACCCATTTCGTGAAATACTGTAGTGACGTTGTCAAAGCTGATCAGTGCTGGTTCACCTGACGCTGGTCTTGAGTTATTCAGGACGTTGACAACCACTGGCTTCTCATCAAGGAGTTGAGACTGGTTCACCCAGGAACTCATCCACGCACCACCACGTTTGGAATCGCGTTTGAAGAAGTCGATGTAGAACAATCCAAGTTGGTTGCCGTCGGTATCGACTACGTCAAAGACTCGGACTTCCGGATGATAGACGGGCAGGTCTTTTCGTTCTCGAAACTCAATTCCGAACAGTTTGTTCATAGTGAAGAACACGCCGTTTTCCAGGACGCTGTTGAGTTCAAAATAGGGTTTCACCTGCGATTCATCGACATTGAATCGTGCTTGGCGCACTTTCTCCGAGTAATATTCCCAGTCCCATGGTGCCAGTTCATGATCAGCACCGAGCGTTGCCATCATTTTTCTGAGGTCGCTGGCTTCCTGGTTCACTCGATCAACAACACCGGGGACGAGATCGGTGAGCATCTTACTTGCAGCATCCGGTGTTTTCGCCATCTGATTTTGCAGCTTGTAGGCGGCATGGTTTGCAAAGCCCAGCAGTTGTGCGCGCTCGGCTCGCAGTTGTGCAATTTCCAGAATCACTGGCCTGTTATCAATGCCACCATTTTCGCCAACTGCACGATTTGCTGAGGCTTCCCAGACTCGTTGTCGCAGGCGGCGGCTATTGAGTGAAGTTAGAATCGGGACGCGAGTCGTATTGGTGATTTCCAGAACATACTGGCCGTCATGCCCTCGTTCTTTTGCTGTTTCTGCAGCAGCTGCGATCTCCGCCTCGGACATTCCGTCCAGCTCGGCCACATCGTCAACAAGTACTGATCGCTCTTTCGTAACGGCTAACAGATTGTCTTCAAACTTCGTCTGCAGTGTCGAGAGTTGCTCGTTAAACGACCGGATTCGGTTCTGGTGTTCCTTCGATAGCTTTGCTCCGGCGCGGACAAAATTCTCGTAGTGCTGCCGCAGTACTTCCTGTTGTTCGTTGGTAAGTTGAAGAGACTCTTGTGATTCGTATAACGATTCAACACGTTCAAACAGTCGACTGTTCAACAGGATATTATCGGAATGTGCGGCCAGCAGAGGGGCCATTTCTGTTTGTATGTTTTGCAGATGCTTGTTGGTATGGGCCGATGACATATTTGAGAACACTCGACGAACTCGATGTAACAGCGTTCCTGACTTCTCTATGGCAACGATTGTGTTGTTAAAAGTTGGCAGGTCTGCCTGAGTGACAATGGCTGTGATTTCTGCCAACTGTATCTGCATGCCTGCATCGAAAGCCGGTTGGTAATGCTCGATCCGAATAGAGTCGAAAGCGGGTGCATGAAACGGCAATGCACTGGCTGCTGCGAATGGATTGTCTTTGGAAAGAGTGGATGTGGCAGATGGCTGATCGATCACTGTGGCAGTACCATTTAAAAGCGTGGAGATTTGGGGGTGAGCGAATCCTGCGGCCGTACTTAACATCAAGACGGAAAAGACCGGTACCATGGAACTTGGGTTCTGAAATTTGGACATCGTTGGGCCTTTGGTTGAGTGCAGAACATCTCAGTTAATGTTCCGCAACCATAACGGCCTGCGGCCGCATTTCCAGAGGAGTGATGTCGGCTTCTGGTTGTTGGGGCTGGATAGGCAGTCAGTACGTCTGACGGGAAATGCAGGGCTTGCTACGCCTCGTCGTAGAACGACTCGTTGTTGTCAGCTTTTTCAACCAGCAGACCTGCGGGCGCGTATTGATCGCCGTGTTGTTTTTGCAGTCGGTGAAGGTTTGCGACCATTGTTGAGAGGCCACGTTTGTCCATGTAGCGGAATGGGCCTCCGAAAAATGGAGGGAAGCCAATGCCAAAGATTGCCGCGATGTCGCCGTCACGAGGGCAGGCGATGGTGCCGTCTTCCAGGCAGAGAACGGCTTCGTTCAACATCATCGACAGGCAACGTTCAATGATCTGCGAAGCGGGCATCTCTTTGTCGGGCAGAATGTTGAGCTCACGGTAAACAGTCTCGTCGATTGTCTTACTATTCCTGGGTTTGTCGTAGAGATAGAAGCCTTTTTTAGATTTTCTGCCAAGGCGATTGCTGGCGACGAATTGCTGTTGCAGGCCGGATCCCTTCATTCGTTCTCCAAAGGCTTCTTCCAGAATCGGCTGCACTTTACTGCCAACGTCGATACCAACTTCGTCCAAAAGCTTGAATGGTCCAACTGGAAAACCAAAGTTGACCAGAGCTTTATCAATCTTGTCGAATGGAACGCCTTCCAGACCACAAATCATAGCTGCATTGATGTAAGGAGCCAGAATACGGTTTACGTAGAAACCCGGTCCGTCTTTGACAACGACAACAGTCTTGCCCTGCTTTTTACCGAAGGCAACTGCTGTCGCCACTGCCTGATCAGATGTGCTTTCGTGCCGAATGATTTCCAACAGAGGCATTTTGTCTACCGGCGAAAAGTAGTGCATCCCCAGAACATTTCCCGGCCTCTCTGCTTTCGCCGCGATGTCTCCGATCGGAATCGATGAGGTATTAGTGGCAAAGACTGTGTCCTGATTTCCCAACGCCTCAATATCGGCCACCATCTGCTGTTTCAGAGTAAGATCTTCGAAGACGGCTTCGATGATCAGGTCACATTTGTTGAAACCGCTGTAGTCCAGAGAGCCTGTGAGTCTGTTGATGCGTTTTGTTGCCTGTTCTTTCGAAACAATGCGTCGCTTGATGCGTTTTTCGTAGAACGAATCGAGGTGCTTATAGGCGCTCAGAATTCCTTCATGACGAATGTCTTTCATTCGGACGCTGGCATTTCCCTTCTCAATGGAGACCAAGGCGATTCCGGCTCCCATCAGGCCACCGCCCAATATTCCAACGTGTTCGACAGCGTGTGCTGTCACATCGGACTCGATGAACGTCTCTTTTTTCAGATCGTTGGAAGCGAAATAGAGATTCATCAACTGCTTCGCTTCCGTAGAAACGGCCAGCTTACCGAATTCCGTACTTTCAACATCAAGCGATTGTTTGAGTGATGATCCGAGTGAGGTTGCTGCAACGTCCAGAATTGCCAGAGGTGCCGGGTACAGCCCCTGTGTGGTCTTTATTACCTGTTCGCGAGCTTTCTTGAGGATGAAGGCTCGTATGCCAGGCATTCGCAGCAGCCGGTCCCTCATGGACTGCCTGCGTTTCGGGACCTTACGCTCTGCAAATTTGAGTGCTGTCTGAGTGGCGATGTCTGCCAGAATTTTGGAGGAGACAACTTCATCAATGAGTCCCGTCTTTTGGGCTCGCCTGGCATCGAGTTGCTTGCCGGTGAGTAACAGGTCAAGTGCTTTGGGCAGGCTGATCATTCGTGGAACCAGTGACGCTCCACGGCCTCCTGGCAGCAGTCCCAGCATGACTTCCGGAAGACCAATTCGGGTTTTTCGGTCATCGGTGGCAATTCGATAATGGCAGGCCAGAGCCAGTTCGTAGCCGCCTCCAAGGCACGGTCCGTGAATTGCTGCAATGAACGGCTTTGGACTCTTGCTGATGCTGTTGAAAACTTCGTGTCCCCCTGCGGCGACCCGTTTGCCGTCCTCAGCGGTTTTGACCGCTGTCAACATTTTGATGTCGGCTCCCGCGATGAAGCTGTTGTCTTTTCCGCTGATCAGAACGATAGCCTTGATAGCAGAATCCCGCCGAATGCGTTCCGCCAGTTGGGTGAAATCGTTGGCCAACGCCTGGTTAAGGACGGTGAGTATACCATGGTCATCCAAAGTAGTGGTCAATGTGTCCATCGTGTGTTTCCCCCAAACCCGATACGCTATTCAGCTTCGACGATCATGGCAGCGCCTAAGCCACCTGCAGCGCATGCCGTGGTGAGAGCCAAACCACCACCACGACGTTTCAGTTCGTTGAGCGTTTGCGTAATTATTCGTCCGCCTGTGGCCGCAAATGGATGCCCGTAGGCCAGTGAGCCGCCAAGGACGTTGAATCGATTCCTGTCGATCTCGCCAAGTGACTGACTTCTGTTCAAAAACTTCTCTGCGTATTGTCGGGAATCGAATGCCTGCACGTTGGCGAGTGTTTGTGCGGCGAATGCTTCGTGCATGTCGATAAGAGTCAGATCCCTGAGCTGCAGATTGGCTCGATCGAGAACTTTGGCGGACGCGTGAGTTGGCCCCATGAGTAAATCAGTTGACACTGTGTTGGCGGTGAAGGCGTAGTGTTTGATGTAACCCAAAGGCTCATACCCCAGGGACTTAGCTCGGGATTCTTTCATCAGCAACATTGCCGATGCGCCATCGGTGAGCGGTGTACTGTTGGCTGCCGTGACACTGCCATATTTTCGATCAAAGGCAGGACGTAGTGATGAGAGTTTTTCCATGGTGGAATTGGCTCGAATATTCTCGTCACGGATTAGCACTTCTTTATACGGTTCCGCATAGGCCTGAATGACCTCCGCGTTCAGCTTGCCGTCTTCCCACGCCTGATGAGCCAACTGATGCGACCGCAGGACAAAATTGTCCTGGTCTTCACGGGTGATTCCATGGTCTTTCGCCATTTGCTCGGCGCTGTCCCCCATTCGCAGGTTGGTGGAGTACTCCGCGATTGCAGGAGGAACAGGAGCAAGATCTTTCAGGCGAGTTCCTCGAAGTGCCTTCAGCTTTCCCAGCATAGATCGCTGTTTGCTGACCTGAATCAGTTTCAGGGCGATTTTGTCACTGAAGCAGATGGGCACGACACTTGAGGAATCGGCTCCACCAGCCAGACCGATTTCGATGTCACCAAGTTGCAGGCTGTCACAGATTGAAGCGACAGATTGAAAGCTGGTAGCGCACGCTCGCGATACACTATATGCGTCACAGGTTACGGGAAGGTCGGTGCCCAATACGACTTCTCGAGCAATATTAGGAGCTTTGGGAAGTACTGCGACCTGACCAAACACGACGCGGTCGATGGCTTTGGGATTGATGTTCGTTTGTGCGAGTAAGTCACGAACCACCATTCTACCCAGGTCAATGGCACTGACAGTTCGAAAGTGAGTCGCCTGACGAGCAAAGGGAGTTCTAAGTCCAGCCACGACAGCAATACGATCTTCGGTGGGGCTGATCATCTACGATGTCCTTTGTTTAAGACACAGAGCTGACGAACTGTCCAATAAGGAAGTCGCCCTATGTGAAACAATGTACACTTGCTTCACGTTACTTCACTCCCTCCTGATTGCAACCCTTTCGTTACAGGCTGGAGGGAATGTCGAAGCCGGGAATTTTCATCCTAGCAGACCTTATGGGTGGCAGGACGATTGTGGTTGGTGAGACATTCTCCATCGGAGTAATACCACACACCGGGACAGGAAACAGCGGCTTGTTTGGTAACAAGAACCACAGAATTGGTGAGGCTGGCAATCTGTTTCAGATCAGGTTTTGGTCGGCGAGAGTTCGTGTGAACCGGCCGGACTAATACTAATACTAATACTGTGTTGGTGTATTGGAAATCTCTGTCACAGCCAGCTGGCAGTGGGATTCCTCTCGCAGTCTTACGGAAGTCATCTCTTACATCGCCTCCTTTGGCAGCAGTGATAGCTATGTCGATTTCGAGTCTCCCTTTGAGTTATTGCACGAATGTTCATCCTGGCCGGACGGTCGATGAGGTGCTGGCCGGCATCAATACGTATACGTCTGAGGCTGTCCGAATATTTAATCGTCCGTTGGCCGCTGGTCTGTGGCTGGCGCGTAGCGTAGTGACGGAGTTACTTGAATCCGAAGCAAAGATGGAACAGTTGGGCCAGACACTGTGGCAGCATGATCTGAGCTGCTACACGTTAAACACTTTTCCGTATGGGAATTTTCATTCGGATCGAGTGAAGGAGAATGTGTATCTGCCGGACTGGGCAAGTTCAGATCGCGTTCGGTACACGCTCGACTGTGCGAATGTGTTGGCTCAGCTGTTACCCAAATCTGCGGAAGGCAGTCTGTCAACTGTTCCATTGGGGGGCCGAATGAATCCGGTAGATGACAGTTTTGCAGAAGCATGTTTTGGCAACGTGTTGCATGTCGCAGAACAGCTGTCCGCTTTGTCAGAAACGACCGGACGCAAGATTCGGTTGGCAATCGAACCGGAGCCGCTGTGTCATTTGTCATCGATTCCAGACGATGTGATTCCATGGTTCAGCCGGCTTTACGAACAGGCCCGAGCAGCCGAACAGTTCGAACTGGTTCAGGAATATATTGGGCTGTGTCTGGATGTCTGTCATCAGGCGGTGGAATTCGAAGATCTGGCGGACAGCATTAATTTGCTCGAAGCGAATTCAATCCGTATCAATAAACTCCACATTACGAATGCTGTCGAGCTTAAGGATCCGACAGGAAATGCCGCAGGCCGTCAGGCGTTGATGTCGTATGTGGAACCGCGTTACCTGCATCAGACCTATGCGCGTTTTGCAGACGGAACGGTCGAGACCAGGCTGGACTTAACCGAACAGGATATTCAGCAAAATCCGCCTGATAAATTTTTATCTGCTGACTGCTGGCGTGTTCATTTTCATGTTCCCGTTTTTGCTGAGTCCCTGGGGGCACTTACGACGACTCGGTCTGAGCTGCAAAAGGCAATATCCCGAGTCGCTCGGCTTCCTTATTCTCCTCACCTGGAGGTGGAAACCTACACCTGGCCAGTCATGCCCGGCGAGAACGACAAGGAATCTCAGGATCTTGCGGGGCGCATCGCAGGTGAGCTCGAAGCTGCCATGGACATGATATCTGTGGCCACCAGGGGTTGAGGTACGTCAGTCGATCTGAGACGATTCGCGCTGGCACTGAATTGTCGGTGTTTCTTCGTCATTCCCTCGCAAGAGTTTGCGTTCATTCATGAGTACTGCGGCCGCCAAGAGAGAATATACCGGTAAGGATATCGAAGTTCTGGAGGGACTCGAGCCGGTTCGTAAACGTCCATCAATGTACATCGGCGGCGTGGATTCTCGTGGATTGCACCATCTGCTGTGGGAGGTCGTTGATAATTCGGTTGATGAGTTTCTGGCCAAAGAATGCAACCGAATTACGGTCACTCTTCACAAAGACGGATGCAGCTGCACCGTTCAGGATGATGGTCGTGGGATTCCCGTCGATAAACATCCTCGAATGAAGAAGTCAACACTGGAAGTCATCCTTACGACTTTGCATGCGGGTGGAAAATTCGGCGACAAAAATTATGCTCGCAGTGGCGGATTGCATGGCGTCGGGTCGTCTGTTGTCAACGCGCTTTCGTCGGAAATGCAAGCGACTGTTTACCGCGACGGAAGTGAATACGTCCAGAAGTATCAACAGGGAGTTCCTCAGGGTAATGTCAGGAAAGTAAGAAAGTTTCGCGGCCGCGGGACAGTTATTTTCTTTCGACCGGACGAATCGATCTTTCGACGTATTCAGTTCAATGCTGATACGATTCGCCAGCATCTGGAAGATATTTCTTACATCCACGGTGGTCTGGCGATTGTTTTTAAGGATGAGCAAAAAGGTGAGACGCACGAGTTTGCTCATCCCGACGGTATCTCCGCATACATTATACGACTCATCGACGACGGAAAACGAAAGATGGTTCACGAACCGTTATTCGCCGTTGACAAAGACGATGAAGTCGCCCGGATCGAAATCGTTCTCAAGTGGACCGAATCAACCGATGAGCACTTGCGCAGCTACGTAAACGGTATTCGTACTCATGGGGGTGGGACGCATGAAAACGGTCTGCGGTCAGGGGTCGTCAAAGCAGTTCGCAACTACATCGAGGTTCACAACTACAAGCCTCGCGGAGTGACACTGACGGCAGATGATATCCGTGAAGGTCTCGTGGCGATTCTGTCGGTCTTCATTGGCGATCCAATGTTTCAGGGGCAGACGAAAGATCGGCTCAATAATCCGGAAATGTCCTCAGTCGTTGACGCTGTGATACGTCCTGCACTGGAAAACTGGCTGAACAATAATCCATCAGTAGCAGATGCAATTTTGGGCCGGATTGTTTTGGCCGCTCGAGCACGTCAGGCAAGCCGTGATGCTGTCAGCGAAGTCAAGCGAAAGTCTGCATCAACACGACGCAGCACTCTTCCAGGGAAACTGGTAGACTGCCAGTCAAAGAATGCAGACGACTCGGAATTGTTCATCGTGGAAGGTGACTCAGCGGGCGGTACTGCAGTGATGGGGCGCAATTCGAAGACTCAGGCGGTGTTGCCGTTGAGAGGGAAGATTCTCAACACAGAATCGCAGGGCCTGGGGAAGATTTTAAAGAACCAGGAAATCAGCGACATGGTGGAAACGCTGGGCGCTGGTATCGGAGAGTCATTTGATATTCGCCGATTACGCTACGGGCGGATTATTCTGCTGATGGATGCGGACAGCGACGGCTACCATATTTCCACCCTGCTTTTGACCTTCTTTTTTCGTCACATGCCCGAAGTGATCCGGCAGGGACGGTTGTTCATCGCTCAGCCGCCACTGTTTCGAATCGAGGTTGGTAAAGAAAAGTACTACGCTCAGACGGATTCAGAAAAAGAAGAAATACTGACTGGACTTCCGGCGAATCGAACGGCCACGGTGCTGCGTTTCAAAGGATTGGGTGAGATGAATGCTTTGCAACTGAAGGAAACAACACTCAATCCCAGGGTGCGAGTCCTGCTACGAGTCGACATTGAAAGCCAGTTGGATGCTGACAATACGTTCCACCAATTACTGGGACGCGATGCATCAGAACGGTACAAGATTATTATGGAAGATGCCTGTTTCGCTGATGACATCGATTTGTAAAAGTGCGATTTGCGTGCGACCTGCCAGTGCGTTTGCAGGGTGATTCGTTCTGAGCTGAGGAGATGAGACGTGAATTCACGTAGACTTATTGGATTCGGTCGAAAAGTCACTCGTACAGCATCTGGCGGAGTAATCGTCATTGTGGTCCTGCTGGCCGTTTTGTTTATGCAAGGGCTCGGCACGGGTGATGGGGAATCCTCGGATTCCGGCCGTTCCTCCGGCGATTCACAACTTCCTGCTTCCACGAACGCTGGTGGAGTCCTGCATGCAGCTAATCAGCAACACGGCGGATTGACAGATAACGAGCAGGCCGCATTGTCCGGTAAGACACTGATCGTGCTCATTGATGAATACGACTATCAGATGCAGGTTCCTGGAGATGGTCCTGAGACTTGGCAGCCTATCCAGTTAACCCGGCTTGCTGAAGTCGCTCGACAGGCAACAGGCGACAGCAATGGCATTCGTGTGCGAATTGAGAAACGCGTGACGTCTCGTGCTCGAGCAGAGCGGAAACTATTACAGGAACTCGAGAAGGTTGGAATTGGCAAAGATGCGATCTTTGAATCATCGGAGTTGCTTGATTAGTCGATCCCGTGCACAGCACGGGCAGGCTGATGTTGGTGCTGCTGGTGGTATGGTGGATCGTGATCTTACCTTCTCCCGACTGATCCGACGCCGGAGATCCGTGCTGTTCAGGTGGACCGGATTGTTCCTGAAGTGACTCGTCGGTCCCATGGCAACTGGTGAACGCGTTAAGATGAATAATATTGACTCCGCAATGGCCATTATGCTGCATCTGCCACACGATTAGTTGCTACCAAAGTTCCGGCTGGGCAATTAAGTTAACCGGCAACGGTCGTGGTGAAAATATGTTAGGCGATCCATGCCCTGGAAAGCTTCCGGGACGCAGCCCTGGCTACGGTAACATCTGTGAACGGGGTGATCGCGATGTTGCTGTGAAATGTTGGGGTGATGCGACTGATTCAGGGAAGAGACTGTCGGATGTTTCCTGAACGTCATCCTGTAAATGTGTGTAGAACGTTCACTGTTAAATGTGACGAGGGTTGTTCGTGACTGCTGATGTTTTAATGGAAGACAATCATTGTCTGGCAATCGTCAAGCCTGCAGGATTGCTCACCATGGGTGATAATACAGCCGACGAAACAGCTGCAGACATGGCGCGTGAGTATCTGAAGACAAAGTACGCCAAACCAGGAAAGGTTTTTCTGGGAGTGGTTCATCGGCTGGATCGGCCGGTTTCCGGAACACTGCTGTTTGCTCGTACGAGTAAGGCGGCGTCGCGGCTGTCGGATCAGTTTCGACGAGGAACTGTCAGGAAGACCTACATCGCAATGGTTGAAGGACAGTTAACCGGTCGTGGGAGGCTACAGGATTGGTTAAGGAAAGATCGTACGCGGAATCATGTCTCAATCGTGTCCGAGACTGCTGAAGGAGCACGTGAATGCCGCCTGAATTATCGAGTGTTGGAAAACAGTCGTGATCAGACACTGGTTGAGGTTCGTCCACTCACAGGACGCAGTCATCAGATTCGAGTTCAGTTGGCCGGTCTGGGGCACCCCATTGTTGGTGATTTACGCTACGGGGCTCAGGATGCTCTGGGATCCCGCATTATGCTGCATGCCGCTCGCCTGGAGTTTGTTCACCCGACACTCAAGACAGACGTTCGTATTGAATGCCATCTTCCCGATGAATTTGAGCTGTGAGTGAAAGATGGCGGATTGTCCAAGAGGCTTGCGGGCGGCGACAGGTGTCCATTCAGGCCCGTTCTGATGCCACGTATGTCAGGTATTTGCCGTAATCATTGGGAAACTGTTCCGCAAGCTTCGC
>Ga0315315_10003195_pt1 | contig 15040 bp, 27 predicted proteins | sample M140m3416metaG_FD_203699 | JGI IMG/M metagenome (GOLD analysis project Ga0315315, IMG submission 203699) | Ammonia-oxidizing marine archaeal communities from Monterey Bay, California, United States - M1 40m 3416 | ecosystem: Environmental > Aquatic > Marine > Intertidal zone | place: USA...
ATAATCGAAAGGAACTGAAACGGCAAAAGGATCGTGTAATCCTTTACCTACCCATTTGAAATGTTTGTAAACTGTTGAAGGGTTGACATGGTCATAATACCTGATTACCCAGGAATTTTGTTTGTCAGCATATTGTTCACACTCTTCATAGGTGCCATATATGTCCTCACCGTTGTCTAATCTCGCTATTTCTATATTCATTATATTTCATCTAGTTGTCCATGTATTAATAACTCTCGCCATTGTACTGGGTTCAGTTCTATTTTAGTTTCTTTAATTAAGTTATATGTATTTATTTCCCTTTTAAGGTCGAATAATTGGAGTTTACCCTTCTCGCTATATGCTGGTTGTGGTGGATACTGATACTCCGGCATAAAGTTCTGTAGCTTGTTGTAAGGAATATAAAAATCAAATAGTGAATCTAATATGACTGGCATATAGGGCTGAAGGTGGGTGTTATAAAACATATTGTTTCTTTTTGTTTGCCCTTGCCTCATACTGACTGCATGTAAATATGCTGCATGATGATGTGCCTCGACAGGATCTCGTAGCACAAGGATATGGGTTCTACTTACTTGGGTTTTTGTAATTTGTTCCCAATGAAATGGTTTAATAAATGCCTGTTGTATATGTTGAAAGCCTAAGCTACTGAAAAACTCTTGGAATCCTTTCACACCCACAGGACCGTGGGAATATATTGTTATATTACCAGTTTCAATAAACGTCTTTAGTACGTCGTTATCGTTATATCTCTCTGGTGGACTGTTTTTCAATAGCTTCATCAATTGCCTGTAATACTAATTTATTATATTCCAATGTATCAACGAACTCCACTTCGTCTCTGCTAGGAAACTTCATTGTGGTGTGATTAAACTTATCTCTTTTATCGTACACAAAGTTAATGAAGTTCTTGATACCATGGTTTTTGCCCATCCACCAACCATGTACAAATGCTAGTGGCAATAAAATTATTACTACCAATGTTAATGTTTCCATATCCATATTACTACCTATAAAAAATGTGATTGTTAATCTTACAAACCTCCTCTAAATGGTCTGCCCAATAAGGATAGATATAATCCGCATGATACCATAAGGCACCTTCTGTTATATCGATTTGTTCTGAGTTTAAATATTCATCTGCTAACTTTAGTGATGCCATCCATGTTACCGAGTCTTGTGGTACATCAGGTTTACCATCACAGAACCAACTGAACTGACACATACCTCTCTTTGGTATCAGCTCGCCTGTCTTCCACGATGTGTAATGTTCTTTTGCCTCATATACCACATCACATACAGTATCCGGAAATTGAGGATCTGCTACTCTGTTCATTGTAACTTGAGCTACAGCAATCCTACCTGCTTTAGGTTGATTACCTGCCTCAAAATATATATTCTTTGCTAGACAAAATCGTTCTCCGTTCTCGTCAAATGCTACTGACTCCGTGCATAATAGCACAAGAACTATTGCCACAATAAATTGAATAGGTTTACTCATTATCCAGATCCTCCCCATAACGTCCTCGTTCCCGATTACCGTCACCATTTAGTTCAGTTAAATCTTGTTGTCTTGCCTTAAAATCCTTTCTATCATAATCCTTTTTGGATTTATGAGCACCAGCACCACTCATATTTCGAGAGTTTTTTGCTACTGGATTACGAGGCTTCAACTTCTTTTTCTTCTTCATACGAAAAGTCCTTCTATTAAGTTGCGTAAGAGAAATAAAAGTCCGACACCGTTGAGTAGGATCAATGCTCTATCTTTCCATAGAATGGATACGATGAGCCATAACCCAACACCAACAAGTGATAACGTCAAATCTATGATTTGCATACCTTCGACGCCTCGCATAGACATAGCAACCAATACAAATATAGAAGCAACCCATTTAATATACCAGTCTAGTGTATATTTAGGAGTAGCTGACTTTTGTATACGCTTGGAGTTTTCTAACTCCTCCTTGCTATACTTTTGTTGCTGCGTACTCATATATCTCTTTCCAGTTCTTCACAACCCTGCAATTACCTTCGTAAGCTAGGTTGTGTCCATGTTCGACGATTATAGAATCAAATCCTACATCTCGTCCTACCTCTGCATTGATGTATTTATCCTCTACCCAGATACTGCCATCATATTTGGTAGCTAGTTCTGTAAGGATTTCATCTTTATCAGCACCACAATCTAAGTAATGAAACTCTATAAATGTACCTTCGCCAAATAGTTTGTTAAGGTTACAAGTTCTAAGTTTCTGTGCTGCAGGGTCATTAGATAAGCTTGTTACTGCTATAAACCTATACCCTAATTCTTCTGACATACGTCTAATATAATATTGCGCGTCCCTTAGGGGAGGTAAAAACCCTATGGACGCGCTTTCATTAAAAGTCCTAACGCATTGGTTAGCAACTTCTATAGGCAAATTATATTGCCTTGAAACTTTGTAAACATCTTTGTCAACAAGTTTGTGTCCATGTGTTGACATCCATGTGTGGAATCCGAATTCCCAATCTAAACAAGCACCGTCGCAATCGGTCAATATCACTTTATCATTTTTTATCATACTTTACTCCTGTTATCGTCCCTATATGCGTCTTAATAAATTTATGCGCTAAGGGCTGTTGCCTGGCAAAAGCGTCTCTTTCCCAGGGCTGTTTATAATATGAGGCATTTACTTCCTTGCCTTCCCAAAATTGTTTTAAGTGCTTCTCCTGTAATTTATTCTTATACCCTTGCTCAACATGGATCATTTCATGTGCTAAGGTTAGGATAAATTTATACTTTGTCATAGACTTATCAAGCTCTATTTCAAACTCTCTGCTACGAACTGTACCTGTTACATTTAAACAAGTACCTAGATCTCCACCCATTGCCTTAGGAGACCTTAACCAAATGTCTATATCTAATGTGCGACACCTTGGCATTAATTCTTCTGAACAAAACCAGGCAACATTTTCAGCTAGTTGCCTTTGTTTGTGAGTACCGCCTCTAGCGGTGATAAAATTCATGCTATTTTGAATCCTTTTCTAATTTAGCATAACCTAACATAGATTCGAATTGAGGAGCTATGTGCTTGTCAACCATAACATCTGCTAATTCAACAATCTCGGTTGCGTTCAACCTAGCAATATATTCTGCTATGTCAGAAGGAGAGAGCTTTCTCAATTTAAGCTCTCCTTGTTCGTTTTTTTGTAATTGCATTATGCTGCCTCCTGCATTACTACGTCTAAGTCTGCAATTCTATCTTCTTGCATTCCTTGTTCTGAGAAATCACAATGTGAAGTTTGAATACCGTTCTCTTGTAACTGTAACTGAATGAACGGACCAAAAGCTGTGTCTGTGTAAATTTCCCACATACCATCATGTTCTACTTTTGCATGGAACCAATTGTCACCGTCTTCTGTATCTTTGTACTCGACTAGTTCAATTGATTTAACAAATACAGTTGTTGGGCACCATGGGCCAATATCACCTTCAACACCAAAGTCTTCTGGGTTTCTAGTGTAGTATGAATCTTGTGACAGCTCACAAATATCATTAACTGTAATTTTTGGATGACTTATAACTTTTAACATATTTACCTCACTTTTTTAGTTTATATGTATATTATGCACTCTAATGGAGCAAAAGTCAAGAGTTTTTTGCATTTTTCTTGACTTTTTAACTCTTAATAATCAGTAACTTACAAATTAATTTTGCTGTTTCCTAATGTAGGCATCAACAAGATCCTCGCCCGTAAGGCGTTTGCCCATAATTACCAGTTCGCCGTTGTGTAAAGTCCTCTCAACCCTGCCATCGTTGTACTGAATGTCCATTACTGGACCGTTATCCGTATCCTCAGGCCTGGTATCATACCACATAGATTTAAGTTGGTGAGCGTGCAAACTTGAAACACCGTTTGCCCACTCCTCAGCTTTCAATCTAGCTTTTTGTCTCTCTACCTTTTCGCTGTGTTGTGTCATAATACTACCATTTCTAATTTATAGTGTATATGATATAGATTATTGAACCTAATGTCAAGCCCTTTTGGTTCGCTAGGCTTCTTCTTTCACCAAAGTCCAAATTCCGTATGCTAGTCCAAGCCATGCTGCCCACCATACTAATTTGCCTAAAACTAAGACAGAAAGACAGACTGCGATGATTACTGTACCATCCCAAGATGTTCTCTCTGAATATCTTTGTGTTCCCCATTCGTACCAGCCGAATAGCTTATCTTTGATTAAATCTAACATTTATTACCCTCCTATATAGTTAAACAAATGCCTAGTATTTATATAAATATGCTAATACAGGAGAAGAAAATGGCATATGACTATTTCCCAAAAGATGCAAAAGAACTGCTTGCTAACCCAAATAAAGTTCAAATGCTTATCAAACGAGAGCTATTGGACGATGTTGCTGCAATACTAGAACATCTAAGAGAAGAGTATAAAGGAGTAGAATATGAGGAGCCTATTGCTATTGACCCTACTCCGAAGAACAATACTAAAATAAAAATTAGAAAGACATTTGTAAATAAACTTGCCACGCAAATGGATAGTAATCCACAAACTCAAATCAACATAAGGCAAGCTCTTTCTAGAATAAAACGACCCGATGGCAAACCTGTTAAAGTAAATGACTTAGGGTTTTCATTTGGTGATGGCTCTAGAGGTAACAAAGGAGTCAATAATAGAGGATTAGGATTTGAGGACGATGTCGTAGCATCATTTGAATTATGGAAACAAGGTGAGCCCTATGAGGCAGGAGCGATAATCAAACCTAATATAGAAAAATTTATATTGGAACTAGTCGACCATTATGATCTAACAAAATATTCAGAGATACAAATTGTACCTGAGGGTGCATTAAATAAGGCTCGTCCACTAAACGTCACTGGTTCAGGTATGTATGTAGGTGGCAGTCCTGTATTTGATATAGGTAAAACTGTAACAGATGTTACTGTTAAAGGCAAAAGTCCTCGTGGCTCCATTGATAAAACCGTATACCTAAGTTTAAAGAAAGGTAGCACAGTATCGTATTTCAATGCAGGTTTAGGTACTGGTATGCTTGCTGGTTACCCTGCACAACAATCAACAAGTGTTTATAAACACAAAGCAGAATTCATAACTTTTTGTAAACACTTTGGTATAGACTTAGAAATGTTTGATGCTTGTTTTAGATATAAAACTCCTCCCAGGTCTCCAATAGGAGAAGAGCAACCTAGTAACTATAATCCTAGAGCAATAGGACAATTAATTGAAAGTGCAATAGGATATGGTTTTCACATGGTTCATCTATTTGATACCGGTGCTAAGAATATCAAACATTATGAGGCAAGTCAACAATACATGAAACGAAATGGAACCTTAAGAGGTAGGCCAACAATATATTATGGTGGTGCTAATAGGTTCTCAAGGAGTGTTCGTATCCAAGTACAGACACATGATTATAGGAAAATAGATTTTGTAATAAGAAATAAAAACAACGCGGCATTGCCACCAAAAGACTTATTATCAAACTTTTATTATGCGTAACTATGAAAGCAACATTATTCTTTTTATTCGAACATAACAATCAACTCTACATTGTAGACAATAATAAACTCCAGGAAGTACCTAAACCACGTGAACTTATAAGACGTTTCAGTAGTATAGAACTTGTAAGAGAATATGCTGAGTCGTTAGGTAAAGAGATAGCTAACGATACTGCGAGACAAAGAACAAAACATCACACACCAGAAGGAATAGAACGCATTAGGCAGGCAAAGTTAGGTGAAAATCATCCTGCTGTACAAAATGGTAGGAGCCCAGAGTTTAGAGAAAAGGTATCTAAAACAATGACAGGAACAAGGCAAGGAGAAAATAATCCTATGTATGGTAAACAACATAGTAAAGACACTCGTGTTAAAATGTCCTATGCCTCTAACTTTAAGATTAAACGTCGTTGGTGTGTATCACCTGATGGTGTAACTACTACAATACCTGTTAGTGAACCTTTGCCAGAAGGATGGCAATGGGGCAGACATTATGATCCCTATAGACCTGACTCTACCATGCTGCCGGATCCAACTGAGCATGATAAACCTCTGCAGTAGCATTAGAAACAAATAAACCTTCCGTCTTATTAATAATATCCATAGCAGTTGACTTCCATAAATCCTCTGTCAAGTGTCCAGGATTGTATACAAAGGTGTTACATTTCTTTTGATAGTATCTACATTGCTGTATATAAACTGCCTTTTGTGCAATATATAATGTAAATATAGGATCGTCCATAAAAGGTTTGCCACCTAATCTTTCTGAATCGTTTGATATCATCCATCCCATTGCTCTAGTTTTACAGCTCTTAAGCAAATGTTCTGGCATGGGATCAAACTTCCAACCAGGCATATCAATTATCTTAGCATGGTTAATAAAGATTAAATCGTAGTTCTCTTTTTGTGGTGTATATAAATTCTCCTCATAGTGAGCATCTCTTGGTATGATTTCAGTATCCCAACCAGCTCCCTTAAACATCTTAGATAGTGTATGGCCAAACTTACTATTACCTCCAGTTAGTAAAACACTTCTATCTTCCATATATTTTCTCCATTGTAGGTTTGTGTCCACAAGAGTCTGAACATACCATTATTTTATGTGTAGGCCAACCCTCATATATTTCTTTGAAAGGATCATCATCTAATATTTGTTTTAACGTCCTATCGTTTAGATTATTATTTATGTTTTTAAATAATCTTCTCATTTGTTTCTGGTGGGGCTTGCCCACTAATCTATTTTCTAAATACTTTTCGTGCGTATGTCCAAAGAAACTACAAGGCCAGACAGTACCGTCATAGTTTATTCTTATTTCGTTACCAGCACCAAACTTATGATTAGCACTACATACTATTTCTGTTTTCCTGTCCTTATATATCTCATCAGTTATCTTTTCATCTATTTTGCCTAAGTCTAATGCTTGAATAAACTCTACTGTCTTTTGTGGTATAGGGTTTATAGGATTATCGTCTGTAGGATGGATATAATATTCTACATTAAAATCTTTATCACGTGCTGGCATGGGAGCACCCTCAAAACCATTAGGATTTTTAAATCTTATTTCAAACCCTAAATCATCTGCCATTTGTTTGGCTTCTTCCATCTGATGTTCATTATGTCTGAACTTTAAAAACTCCCATATACCTCTTGCACCCGTATTACTGTATGCGTTCATATGCGCCCATACTTTTTTCCAACGCACATTACGTCTATAGATATGATTTGTGTCTTCTAATCCATCTACAGAAAATATTACATAGCTGTTGCTGTTAGTTGACATTCCTAAGTCATGCCAAAACTTTGTAGTCTTCATACCACCGTTGGTATTGATTTGTATTGTAGGAGATTGTATTGTAGATTTATTGATGTGGTCAATTATTTGTACTAACTCGGGACAAGTTCCAGGGTCTCCGTAATCGCCTGCAAAGGTCCAAAACTTTATTTGTTGTATAAAATTAACCGGGAAGTGTTCTTTAAATCTTTCTAGTGTGTAATAACCTTCTTGAATATTAGGATTTAGATTGGGACTAAAGTTATTATATCTTGGACACCATGGACAGATGGAATTACAGAGCGTGCTTAACTCTAAATGCACGCTCCGTAGGTTTCCGTAATCCCAATTACTGTTTCTTTTTCTTTCTGGTGGCTCTTGTTTTCTTAGGTTTGACATAATCCTCTATTCCTAATTTTGACAAGATGCCTTCTAGTTTTGGATAAGCTGCTATTAACTGTTTGTCTTTTACTTGCGTCATTAGCATTGCTTCTTTGTGGTGTAGACCTTCCATAATTGAGAGCCAATTCATCTCCTGTTTCCAATCAGGTAGATTTTTTAAATTAGCTGTAGGGTCTACAAATTGTTTAATACGCCTGAACTCCAATGCAATTGTCGTTTCACCCATACCATCAGGCACATCATCTTCAATCTTGGCAGCTTCTGGCATTCCATCTGGTAATCCCCAATCTACTTCCTCAGCACCAACACCCCATCTTACTAATGGAACGATGGTTTGATTAGACTTGGCTACCTCTTTTAATCTAGTTATTTGTTCGTCTTTTGAAGACGCCTCAAACACCCAATCAAATGCCTCGTTGACTTGTCTGAATTTCTGTGCCATTTATTTCACCTTATTTTTAGAACCCTTAGGACGGCCTCTTTTTTTAGGGGCAGACTTAGGGGCGGCTTTTTTACGCTTAGGTGTTTTACCGTCAGCGTATGCTTCGTTTACATCTGGTGTTGATTTATCATCAGCTTTAAAACGACCTTTAGGTCCTCTAGCCCTTTTACCTGAAGCTGGTGCCTCTGGTTCTGGGAAGAAAACATCTTTTAACCATTTAAACATAATTAACTCCTATTTCTATTATTTATATTTTGAATATTAAATTAATAACCTTATTGGTAATCTAAAATTCATCAATGACATCTATCATTTGTCTCATTCTGTGTTTATTAAAATACTCTAATAAAGCACTTTTATCTTTATTTGTCTGAGACTCGTAACTATGTATAATAGCTTCTTTGATGTCCTGTGGGGTTTTAGATAAGTCTACTAATAAACTATTCCTATTCCAACCATGTGCTCCATCACCGTTTACAAATTCCTCTGGCTTCATAGTTTTCCATTTTGCCAATAAGTTCTTTCGTATAGGGCGTTGTCGCTGTCCTTTAACAAAGCAATCATCATCAGAGAACATATTAGGAATACCATCACCTTTATCTCCTACGATAATATGTTCCATTAAAACATGAGATGCAGGCTCTTTAATTTTTACCCACTTCTTTTGTGCCGGTGCATATTGTCTTACATTAGACCACTTTTGTAATTGTTGAAAGTCATGATCTCCAGAGATAATAAGAAAAGGATCTGGTGTAACTTCATCCTCAAATAATATACCTGGTTCACCTAATGTTTGACTATATTCTGCTAGTGTACCTATAACATCATCTGCCTCTGCACCCTGTATATCAATAACAGGATATGGGAATACTTCTGATAGTTCGTCTCTAACTATATTTAAAGCGTTAAATATCTCTCCCCAATCTAATACACTCGCTTGTCTTTGTGTACGTCTACTTGCCTTGTACTGTGGAAACTCTTTCTTTCTCCAATAGTATCTGTTATCACAAGCAATAACTAGGTCACCAAACTCCTCGCCATACTTTCTTTTGTATGAACGAATTGTATTTACTATCATGTGTCTAAGTAAAGGGATATTTACCTCTACGTCAGGACGACCCCTAACCTCTGCCATGAAATTACCAATAGCTGTTTGATTATAATCTACTACTATCATTTCAAATACTCCCAGGTGTCTATCCAAGTATCAACATGATGTACCTTATCTTCTTGTAATAATGAGGATATAGGATAATCGTTTCCTGCTGGGTCACATCTATCACCAAAGAATATAATATCATCTTTATTAAAGTCTTCTAATACTTGTGATTTGTCTTTACCTACAGGAAATATATCTATCCCTGTTTCGCCACCTACTTTGGCAACAACAGAATTACCAAATAGTTTGTTAAACTTCCTGGCAATCTTCTCACGTTCTCCTTTAATGTTATCGTATTCAACATATAGTTTCCTTTCTCCTAATGTAGCGTTGCGTCCAACTACACTAAAATTAACCATGCCGTTTCTGTGTTCAAAGTGTAAACCTGTTCGTAATGAAAACTCACTTTCACATAGTTCCTGACTTAACCACTCGTGCATTTCTTCAGGTAGTTTGAAGTCTTGTTTACTAAGTAATTCGTTTCTACGCCACACTTCATTACCACTACAATTATAAACCCTTAGGCAATTATTAAATATGTCCTCGCCTAACTGTTCAATTGTTTTAGGTTTATCACTACCCGTGACTAGCACCACAGTTTCTCGTAAAGAGAAATCATAAAAGAAATCTGAAAACTCAGGATCTATTTTGCCTCTGCTGGGAGTTAGCGTCCCATCTACATCAAACATAAAAATCATTGTACTTTAAGAAGTAGCATGTTAGCGTTAACTCGTAACTTAACACCCATCTTCTTACCTCGTATTTTACCTACAACCTCATGTAAAGCATTTCTAGATTTCTTCATAATCAGTGGTAGTTGTTCATCTGGTTTACGCAGTGTCTTTTCATAGGACAATTCTGTATCGTACCCTTGTGGTGCAGTACCTTTTACTCCTAATCCACCTTCGCCTTTACTCATATAAAGCCCTATACGTTTTCGCTTAGTATCATATACCCACAGTTCTGTGGCTCCTAATATATCTACAGGATTAATACTAGCGATACCTAAGTCCTTATCTGCTTGCATATAGCGTAATCTATTTACAATTTTACGAGGATCTTGAGGCTTCTTACGTCTTACTACTTTACGGACTTTGCCTGCTGATAGTAAACCCATCAACTCTTTTAACCAGTCAACTAACTTCTGTGTGTCTGCCTTTTTAATATGACTATAACCTTCTACCAGTTGTTCGTCCCAGTCGTTGCGTTGTCGTATTTTACGAACCCTTTGAACTTCCTCAAGCTCATCTAGTAAACCACTATATTCAGCTATAGCTTCTGCCATTTCTTCTTTGTTAAGTTTAACAGAATTCATTAACTGTTCAGGTGTACCATGCTTTTTACGTTCCATAATATTATCTATGGATGAGTCAACAGCTCCTATAAAGAGTGGGAGTTCCAATCTTACTACTGTTGCTTTAGGTTTCTCTTGCTTCTCTTTTTTCTCATCAAGAGCTTGTTGACCTTTATCCATGAGATATTCTAGTTTTTTATCTAGATACTGTCTTTGACTATCTGTCATATAACCTGTCTTATAATAAAACCAAGTATACTTACAAATAGCTAAGAACGAATGATCGGGTGCTGCTAAAACTAATGCAATAGTCTTTTTATCCCAACCACTTGCTTCTTTAACCCACTTACGAAAGGACGCATATTGTTCCTTGTCGCTTATCTCATGGTGTATAAAGTATTCTGAATTTCGATAGGCGGTACGTCTATCTTCTTCCTTTTCTAGTAGCGAATGTTGGGCCCAATTGGGTTCCTTTACCAGGTACACAGGCCCTCGCTGTTTTTTTCTTGCTGCCATAATGGACTTCTCCTAATTTAATCATACTACTAATTATAAGCTCTATGAAAGTAAATGTCAATATAGTAGATGACCAAAATGGAGCTACCTGTCAGATTCGAACTGACGACCTATGGTTTACAAAACCATTGCTCTACCAACTGAGCTAAGGTAGCTCGGATACTATTCCGGTGCTATTGTGGATATTTCTGTGTTGGATGTTTGTTCTGTTACAATAGGATCTAGTCCTAAGAACTTGAAACGAATCACTTTATCATATTTAATGGTTCTAAAGCCATCTTCAGCATGAGCCCATACTGTTAGATTGCCTGGTGATTTGTTGTTTTTAGAATCGCCCTTAGGTTCAGGAAATAGGTGTGGCATAAGAGAACATACAAGTTCACGTACTTCACCATTTACTTTCTGGAACCTAAACATACCATATCCACGACTTAATACATCTTCGATTTGCTGACGCCATTCGTCATCATTACGCCTTGGTTCAAATTCAATTACATTTGGCATTATTCTTTACTCCGTTTTTTATCGATTAACCATTGAAGGTCTGCTTCTTTCTTTGGATCCATTTTAGCGGACTCTCCGTATTTTTCTTCTTGCCATTCTATAGGACCTTGTACCATTTTTTTGGTCATAGTACCATCAGGTGGCAACTCTATATCTATGTGTAAATCATCTTCAACACGCACTCTAGTTTTTAGCTCGTGTGTAGGATTCTTTGCACTACTAACAGCAGCCCATGAACTTGGATCGGGTTCATCTGCTTGTGATATACCTAAATTATCTTCTGTAGGATCTATAGGCATATCAACAGCTGTAATTCTTTCTCCTTTGTATTCTCTTATAGCAATGTTAGCGGCTAATACCATAATAATCGCTAAAGGATCAAATACAAATATTAGTAATAGTATAATGATTCTTACGGCAGAGTCAATGTTCTGTTCACCCGTTTCGCCATAAAAGAGTTCCGAGATATAATTTATTGGCCCTAGTTCTGCCTCCATTTTTGCTTGTTCCATTCTAAGAGGCAATAATTGTTCGTTGTATTGGTCAATTAAATTTATTGACTCATCTATGTCTGCATTTATGTTTGCACGTTCTTCCCTTTGTGTTCTTGTTACATAGTTTCTATCTTGTCTACGTGATTCCAGTAGTACCAAGTCTAATGACTCTATTCTGTTTCGATATGCTGTTAGTTTATCTTTCTCTGACTCTAATCTAAATTCTACGACTTCCATGTTTAAGTCTTGGTCAGTATAAACTGCTATTTGATCTATATGGGCTCTAGATAGAAAACCAAATATTCCTAGTGAAGTTATTATTGATAAGATTAGGACCGCAGTTACCATATAACTTTTCATTAAGAATCTTATTCTATCCCAATATTGGTATACCCATGAGGCTGCTACAAGTTTTGCTATTTCGAGTACAATTCCCATACCCATAATTGCCATAGCTGCTGCCGGAAATATAGTAATTAGACCTACAATAGAAAAGTAAGCTGCAACTGCTGATACAGACAAAGCTGAGAAAGCAGTCATTATTATAAACATTATACTATTGGTTCGCATTGTTGGGCCTCCACTCAATAGGTTTAAACTCTTTTAGAAAGCTGGATCTTATTCTAATATGTAACATATCATTTAAACAGTTGGGATCTTCCCGCTGTTGCCATTGTAATAAAAACTCCTGCATCTTTGCAGGTGCTCTACTAGGATATTCTGCTATTATTTCTTTGTTAAGTTCCTCTACGCTTTCTTTTACAATAGTAGAACTTCCAAAGTATTTTTCAAATTGTTTATCTGTCTTGCAAGAATAACCAATATAATATCTTCCATCAGGAAAATAGGTGCAGTATACTCTATGTTTCTTTTTCTCTTTAGGCATATAGACTATTTATATGACGTAATTGATAATAGTCATACAAGTAAACATCATTAACATAGCAAATACTACAACAAGAGTAGGTAGTACCGCGTTCATAAACAACGGATGTTTTTTAAATAGTTTATCAATGTCCATATGTTATACAGAACCTGCTATAGTCTTTAGGACCTTCACAAGGATCTGGCTCTGGTAATAGTGAAATTAATATTAAGAAACCTGCTATTGCTGAACCTATCAATGCTATCTTCTGTATTAAGTTAATGGTTTCGCCCTCCGTCAAATACACAGACAAAATATAATCCTAAATGTCCTGTATTATATACTCTATGGAATACACCATCTTCTATAAGAATAAGGTCTCCTGCTTTTACAGGGAAACGGTTATCATCTATTTCCATTTCTCCTTTTCCGTCTATAAACATATAAACTTCTTCTTGACCTTTGTGAAAGTGGCCGTTTGTCTTTTGATTTGCTCTAAGAAAAGTAGAGCTGACCACGAGGTTCTTAAGATGAGTATTATCTTTTAACTGGTAGACTTCGTTATCCTTGATAACTTCACCACCGATATCTTTAATCGATACTTTCATTATATTCCTCTTCAAATTTATCTATAAAGTTGTAGCCCTCCTCCAGCTCAAGTTCTTCGCCACAAAAGGGACAATATTTTAATGTGTAAAAGTCATGGTCCTCGGATACTTCTAGTTTTCCAGCACCATTACACTTTACACACTCAAATGGCTCACGCATATTTTACCTCTAATAGCCAGGATGGATTTATATCTGTAGGTATTTTGATTTCCGATGCTACTAAGCCATCAGGTACCATTGGTTCAAATTCAGATATGTGAGAGCCTAATGAGCTCTCTATTAATAAACATCTGCCTCCTGGATTCAAATGTTCCTTTAAACCTTTAAAAAATCTTTTGTGAAATGCCCAGTCTTTATCTAACCAAGCTTCTTCTCGCAATCCCATGTTAACCATATATTCTATTTTGTTTGCCCACCACGGTGGATTTACAATAATAAAATCAAATGTTGTATCTATATTCTCCCATACATTGCTTTTATATACTGTTGCTCTGTCTGCTATTCCACAAGTTTTAACATTTATTTGACAATCATCTAATTGTTCTTGCGTTATGTCTGTGTAATGTAGTTCTTTAACTGCATTCTTTAATAGTAATGAGGAACCAATTATTCCCCAACCACAGCACATTTCTAAACCTTTTTGGAAATCTAAGTTGTAGTCTAATACTTTTTGAAATACCAGTTTGTTACGTTCTAGCAACGCTGGTTTGTGGTATGTGTTTGGATCAAATATAGTATCTAAATTATATTGATTGTGTTCACGTCTTATTCTTGTGTCTTCATCTTGTGTCATACCATATACTCCCATTATTTAACTCCTTCTATATCACCCTCAAAATAACCATCTATCAATATGAACATCATCCAATTGCAAACTATACAGCATACAAATAAACCCCAGCCTGCTAACGATTGTAAATCCATTATTGAGCTACTCCCCATACTTGACCCCAGTCACCTTTTAAAGCACCACGTGCATAGTCTGTGGATCTGTTTTCAAAAAAGTTTGTATGAGTAGGAGCATTAATCATTTCCTCTACCCACAATAAAGGATTTCTTTTCACTTTAAAAATACCTCTCATGCCCATACTTATAAGACGTCTATCAGCAATATATCTAATATACTTTTTAACATCATCTGGCCGTAAGTTTTCCATTGGACCCATTGCAAAACATACGTCAATAAATTTTTCTTCTAGTTCTACCATCTTCTCTGCAATATCATAAATTTGTTTTTTAGTTTTGTCGTTCCAAATACCTTTGTTCTCTTTAACATAGGTTTTAAATAATTGTATCATAGACTCTGCGTGCATTGTTTCATCAACGATAGACCATGTAATAATCTGTCCCATACCTTTCATCTTACCATGTCGTGGGAAGTTCAACAACATAATAAAGGATGAGAATAGTTGCATACCTTCAGTAAAGGCAGAAAAGGCTGCTATGTTGGTGGCAACAGATTCCGGAGTA
>Ga0315315_10003197_pt1 | contig 15037 bp, 8 predicted proteins | sample M140m3416metaG_FD_203699 | JGI IMG/M metagenome (GOLD analysis project Ga0315315, IMG submission 203699) | Ammonia-oxidizing marine archaeal communities from Monterey Bay, California, United States - M1 40m 3416 | ecosystem: Environmental > Aquatic > Marine > Intertidal zone | place: USA...
TTGTAATCTCTATCTCTACATTAGACAAATCACGTTGTTCATTTTTAAAAGCACTTTCTTTAAGAATTGTTTCACCTATAATTTGATTTAAGATATTACTGTAACCAGGTTGGTTAATATTTCTAGCCTTTAATGTAAGTAAACGCGATGCTCTTTCTGGGTTTAATAACATTTTTAATGTTAACGAAGTAGCTGTTTCTGCTGCAGCTAAATAATCAAAAGTCAAGCCTGTCCTCGATTTAAAAGTTTCTCTTGTTCTAGGGTAACCAAAAGCCCTAGGTGGAATAATTTTGATAAGGCTTTCAGGAAGTGATAAGTTTTTTGGATCGATAGAACTCAACAAAGAATTTAAAGCCTTATTTTGTTGGTCTGCTGACAGCATTTTAGTTACAACTTGACCATCACCTTTAAGGGCATAGTTATAATCTAACCCACCAACAACTTTTGCGGCACCCTCAATCTGATATCTATGAAGAAGATACATAGGAACTAAAACTTCTTCAATACTTGACATAGGCTCTCCTGATTTAATTGCATTATCTGAAAAGTTATCTAATATATGTCTTCTAATGTCAAGCATTCTATTTAATTCGTCAGCCGCATCAAACCCATTATCCCAAAGGTGTGATCTTGGGTGGGCGCTTCCCGCAGGCCTTGAGTCCTGATCAGTAATAAAATAAATATCATCTTTATAGCCGTCTTGTAATATTTTGTTTAGCTTATCATTTTCATTAGAATCAAACTGTCTGTATCCCCAGTTTATTGCAAGTTTATCCCAATCTCCTATACCATGATCATAAGCCTCTGAAAGGTCTACTTTATTATTAGAAAATTTAATTAGAGGATGGGGGTAGTCCATAACGGATTTCCTATTTCTTGCGCTCGAAACAAAATTGTGTGAAAGACCGATAGTGTGTCCAACCTCATGTGCAGATAATTGTCTCAATCTTTTTATTGCCATTTCTTCCATAAGGTCACTATTATTATCATTAGCATATGGTCTAAGTAAGCCCTCGGCAATTAGATAATCTTGCCTAACCCTTAATGAACCAAGTGAGACGTGACCTTTAATTATTTCTCCTGTTCTTGGGTCAACCACAGAGGCTCCATAAGACCATCCTCTGGTTGATCTATGAACCCATTGAATTACATTATACCTAACATCTAGCATATCAGCACCTTCGGGTAGGACCTTTATCTGAAATGCATTTTTAAACCCAGCTGCTTCAAAAGCTTCATTCCACCATGAGGCCCCCTCTATTAAGGCTGATTTGACTGGCTCGGGAACTCCTCTGTCTAGATAATAAATAATTGGCTCCACAGCCTCACTCATTTCTTTGTTAGGATATTTTTTAATTAACCTGTGTCTTCTTATGTATTTCACATGAAGATCATCTTCAATAGGGCTGGCGTAATCATAAAATGTCATAGCACCATACCCTGCTCTAGGGTCAAACTTTCTCGGGGTATAACCATCATCTGGAAGTTGAACAAATGAGTGTCTTGTTCTAACAGAAAAAGTTTCAGCATCTGGAGAAACAGACCTTAACCATCCACCTGTAGCGATTCCCCTAAATGTTAAAAAAGCTTCTAACTCAGAGTTAAGAGGGAAGTTTTTTGAGTTTGAATTATCAAATGAAGAAGATTTTTTGTCAACTTTAAAAGACCCTTGTTTTCTTTGCATTAACCTTTGAGATATTCTATGAGAATCTTTTATAATAAACTCTGAAGCATCTATAAGATACCTATAGCCTGACTGGGCTACAACGCTAAATCCCCATAGGGTTGATTTTGCAAAAGCATCCTCAATAGACTTAACTTCCTCACTGTTATTTGATACGGCTCTAAAGGTGTAATTGGGTTGAACCATAAAAACCTTTGGCCCCATTTTTACAAACTTTATAATTCTTGATCCTCCAATTTGTCCTCTGTCTAACCCAATATCATTAGACCCAACTCCAGCAGAGAGGTAATTAACATACAATAATTCTTCTTCTAGTTTTGATATTTCTAAATATAATTTTCCTTTAGAATCATCCCAATAATAATTTATAAACCCTTCTTTTTTATTGAATCCTTTTGTGAAGGTCTCTATATCTTGAGCGTATGATTCGGAACTTAAAAAGGTAAATGATAATAAGATAATTATAAGTTTTGTCATTGTTTTTGCTTTAATGTTTAAGCCGAATCTCTTCGGAGGTTTTAGGGTACTTTAGTCTAATAGTATATAGGTTATTGTCCATCTCAAGATATATTAAATTTTCTTGACTATCAAAAGCCGAAAATAATGATGTGTCTTTTATTAAAAAGTTCTCAAATTTATCAACTTCTAAAACCTCAAAATAACAATTAATTGTACCGTTAAGGTGTTCGTGTCCTAAGTAATTTATTTTTCTTTTTATTCCGTCAATATCAAAAAGAATATTTTCATAAAGATAACTTTCTATGTATTTATCTACTGTGTCTTTTTCAGACTTCAAAATATCAAAAGAAGAAAGGTTATGTTTTTCTTTGATAACAAACTCTAAATCATCAAAAAATATTTTTTTTTGAACCTCTATTGCTTTCCTCTCATTATCATACTCTATGTAGGAGACGCTTACATAAAACTTATGAGCGAATAAAAATGAAATAATTGTAAGTATGTTTATCATAATAATTTTAATAAATTTAACAACAAATTTTTATTGAAAGAATATGGAAGAATTTAAAACATGGTTTTTTGTTGGTTTTGAACACATTTTAAACATTCAGGCTCTGGATCATATATTGTTTGTTCTTGCACTTGTGGTTGTATACAAGACAAATATGATAAAACAAATTATAATTCTTATAACAGCTTTTACAATTGGTCATTCGATTACACTTGTTATATCTGCTCTTGACCTGATATCGTATGATCAAAAAATCATAGAGTTTGCAATCCCCCTTACTATAGTAATAACTTCTTTAAATAACATTTTAAATAGAAAAAAGGAAATCAGAAAAGCTGTTACTTCCAATTATTTTATTGCGTTGTTTTTTGGTTTAATACACGGTCTAGGTTTTGCTAATTATCTCAAGGCAATTTTATTTGAAGGGAGTGTGGTTTTAGAATTATTCTCATTTAATGTTGGAATAGAGGTGGCTCAATTAATTATTGTTTTTGTTTTTTTAATGTTTAGCTTTTTGGGCTCCAATTACCTTTTTAAAAAGAGAGAAAACTGGGTGTTATTTGTGTCTTCTGCAATTTTTGGTATAAGTTTGATGTTAACGTTAAATGCAAAATTTTGGTAAAATGATTAGATTTTTATTTTTAATATTATTAGCTATTAGTCATATTTCTTTTTCTCAAGGATCCTACGGAGAGTGGGAAAAGAAATTTGAGCAATTAGGAACAATGCTTCCAACTCCAAACTCTTACAGAACTGCTTCTGGCGCTCCAGGCATAGACTACTGGCAGCAAAGAGCTGACTATAAAATTGATGTTACTATAAATGATGAAAACCAGACCCTTTATGGAGAAGAGGTAATAACCTATTATAACAACTCACCTGACGCTCTAAGTTATCTTTGGGTGCAACTTGACCAAAATATGAGAGCTGACGATTCAAATACACCTCTTGTCTCTCCTTCTAGAATGTCTAATTCTTATAGCGGAAAACGCCTTCAAGGGCTTACAAACTCCTACACAAATGCCCAAGGAAAAAAGTACGATGGTGGTTTTAAAATTGCTTATGTAAAAGATAGTGATAATAAAGATTTAAACTATTCTATCGTCAGCACAATGATGAGGATAGACCTAGACAAGCCTATGTCAAATGGCGACTCTTTCTCATTCAAAATTAAGTGGTCTTATGAGATAAATGACAGAATGAAAATAGGAGGAAGAGGTGGTTATGAATATTTTCCTAAAGATAAAAACTTCAGTTATACAATAGCACAATGGTTTCCCAGAATGGCTGTTTATGATGACAAAGAGGGTTGGCAAAACAAACAATTTCTAGGAAGGGGTGAGTTTGCGTTAGCCTTTGGTGATTATGAGTTAAATATTACTGTTCCCGCTGACTTTATTGTTGGTGCAACCGGATCCTTAGAAAACCCTAAGGAAGTCCTTACAAAAAAAGAATTTGAAAGATTTGAAAGAGCAAAAAAGACATTTGATAAACCTGTTTTAATTACCACACAAGAAGAGGCGGTTAAAAAAGAAAACAACCCCGTTAAAAACAAAACTAAAACGTGGAGGTATAAAGCAGAAATGGTTAGAGACGTAGCCTTTGCTGCATCAAGAAAATTTATTTGGGATGCAATGGCTGTTCAATTAGAAAATAACACACCGCTTGCAATGTCTTACTACTCAAAAGAAGGAAACCCACTCTGGGAAGAGGAGTCTACAAAAGCAGTTGCTAATACACTAAAAACATTTTCTAAACACACTATTGAGTACCCATATCCTGTAGCTATTTCTGTTCATGCCGCTTCCATTGGGATGGAGTACCCTATGATTTGTTTTAACTTCGGAAGGCCTAATGAAGATGGGACATATTCAGAGGCAACAAAGTGGGGTATGATAAGTGTTATAATACATGAAGTGGGTCACTTTTTTATTCCAATGATTATTAACTCTGATGAGAGACAGTGGACTTGGATGGATGAAGGACTTAACACTTTTGTTCAGTCTTTAACTCAAAGAGAATACTACAGTGATGGGCCGCTGAGAAGAGGAACAGCAGAAAGTATAGTTAACTACATGAAAATGCCAAAAGATATGTTAAGGCCAATAATGACTAACTCTGAACAAATTGCGGGCAGAGAGTTTGGTGCTAACGCGTATGCAAAGCCTGCTGCTGCGTTAAGTGTTTTACGAGAAACCATAATGGGACCTGAGTTATTTGATTATGCGTTTAAAGAATATTCAAGAAGATGGGCATTTAAACACCCTGATCCTGCTGATTTTTTTAGAACGATGGAAGATGCAAGCGCTATTGATTTAGATTGGTTTTGGAGGGGTTGGTTTTATAGCACAGATAATGTAGATATTTCAGTAGAAAAAGTAAAGTGGTTCAAAATGAAAAATGTTGATGAACCTTTTGAAAACAGAGCAAACGTAGAAGAAGAGGATATTATAGGAAATAGAAAACCTGCTTCTACTCCACCTAAATATTCTATTCCATTTAAACCAACTGAGTTTAATTTTTCAGAAACGAATAGAAACGAATACAGGGAGTTCAGAAACTCTGTAAATGATGAAGCAATTAAGTTAGCAAACTCAAATAAAAATTTTTATGAGCTTACTTTTAAAAATACCGGTGGACTAGTAACACCTATTATTATAGAGTGGACTTATGAAGATAATTCTATAGAAATAGAGAAAATACCTGCTGAAATTTGGAGGTTTAATGAGAAGGAAGTCACTAAGGTGTTTACTAAAAATAAGGTTGTTAAAAACATAAGGCTTGACCCAAATAAAGAGACTGCTGATGTAAACGTAAATGACAACAGCTACCCCCGAGTTGAAATTAAAAGTGACTTTGATAGGTTTAACAATTAAAAGGGTAAGGATTTAAGATCAACATTTCCTCCTGTTAAAATTATCACTACTCTTTTATCATAAAATTTGTTTTTTTCTTTTATTAGAGCGGCCAAAGGAACCGCACAAGATGGTTCGCAAACAATCTTCATCCTTTCCCAAATTAATTTCATTGCAAATATTATTTCTTCTTCAGAAACGGTAATAATTTTTTTAGCTCCACTTAAAATAAACTCAAATGTTCTTTTTGATAATGATGTTTTTAACCCATCTGCTATGGTGTTTGGTGAAACAACAGGAATTAACTTTTTCTTGAGAAAAGACTCATGAGCATCAGAAGCGTTGAGTGGTTCAGAAAGTATAACTTCTGTTTTTGGTGAATACAACTTAGTTGATATTATTGTTCCCGAGGCTAATCCACCTCCTCCCACAGGACACATAATAACATTGATTTCTTTAAGTTCTTCGAATATTTCTTTTGCACATGTTGCTTGACCACAAATTACCTTTTCATTATCATAAGGATGAATAAAATTTGCACCAGTTTCTTTTATAATATTATTGCAAGTCTCTACCCTGGAGGCTTCATTGTTTTCACACAAATAAACTTGGGCCCCATATCCCTTAACAGCATTAATTTTAATTTTAGGTGCTCCTTCTGGCATAACTATGTGTGCGTTTGTTTTAGCAAATTTTGATGAGAGCGCTACAGCTTGAGCGTGATTGCCAGAAGAATGGGTCACAAAACCCTTTTCTTTTTGTGTGATACCACATGACATAACAGCATTTACAGCACCCCTCATTTTAAATGCACCAATCTTTTGAAAGTTCTCACATTTAAAATACACCTCGCAACCAACAATAGAATTAATTGCAGATGAGTTTAGAATAGGAGTGTTGTGAGCCCACTTTCTGACTATATTATGGGCAGATTCTACCTTTTCTCTATAAGCCTCTATATCTAATGTGCCTCTAACCATGTCTTTCCATATCCAACTTCAACAAGTAACGGTACTTTAATTTTAATTACGTTTTCCATTATTTTTTTAATATTTATACTTAACAACTCCAGCTCAGTCTTCTCAACATCAAATACTAATTCGTCATGAACCTGCATAATCATTTTAGATTTTATATTGTTTTCTTTCATCCATTTTGATATTGAGATCATTGCTAATTTAATTATATCTGCTGCAGTTCCTTGTATCGGTGAATTAATTGCGTTTCTTTCCGCAAAACCTCTTAGGGTATAATTTCTTGAGTCAATATCTCTTAAAAACCTTCTTCTTCCTAGCAATGTTTTTACTTGCTTTTTTGACTTAGCTTCCTCAATTGACCTATCCATATACAGCTTCACGTTTTTGAACTCATCAAAATAGGCGTCTATAATTTCTTTAGCTTCTCCCCTTGGTATATCTAAGTTTTGAGAAAGACCAAAAGGAGATATCCCGTATATTATACCAAAATTAACCTCTTTTGCTCTTCTTCGCATGTCTTGGGTAACATCGTCTAAAGAAATCCCAAACACTTTAGAGGCGGTGATAGAATGAATATCTTTGTTATTATTAAAAGCATTAATCATTTCCTTGTCTTCACTGAAAGAAGCAATAATACGTAGCTCAATTTGCGAGTAATCCGCAGCTAAAATAAAGTTTCCTTTTGTCCTAGAGACGAAAGCTGAACGAGTCTTTCTTCCTAATTGTGTTCTGATAGGAATGTTTTGAAGGTTTGGTTTATTTGAACTTAACCTGCCTGTTGCTGTTACAGCTTGGGCGTAATCTGTATGTATAAGTTTGTCATATGAAGAAACCATTTGTGGTAATGCATCAATGTAAGTTGATAACAGCTTTTTATATTCTCTGTATTCCAGAATTAAAGAGACTATTTTACTTTTCTTTGAGAGTTTAGTTAAAATATCTTCGCTGGTTGAGTATTGACCTGATTTAGTTTTTTTAGGATTATCATCAATTTTAAGCTTGTCAAATAAAATTATCCCCAGTTGTTTTGGGGAAGCAACATTAAATTCTTCTCCTGCTATTTTGTGAATAGACTTTTGGGTTTCATTAATTTTTTTAGTTAACAAGGTTGACATATTAGATAAGAAGTCAGAGTCAATCTTAACACCATTATTTTCAATTTCACACAGAACAAACATTAGTGGTATTTCTAGATCATAAAACAGTTTTGTTAAATTATTTTTCTTAAGTTCTTTTTCAAAAATGTTCTTTAAACGAAAAGTAATATCAGCATCTTCACAAGCGTATACATATATATCTTTTGGGTCTAAGTCTGTCATTTTTTTTTGGTTTACCCCGCGTTTACCAATAATATCTTCAATGGGTATACATTTATGGTTTAAGTAATTCTCAGACAACACATCCAACTTATGGCTCGACTCAGGGTTTATTAAATAGTGAGCTAACATTGTGTCAAAAACATTTTCTTTGATGTTAATGTTATATTTTTTTAGAATTTGAAGATCATATTTTAGATTATGACCAATTATCATTATAGATGGGTTCTCTAAAAGTGGTTTAAGTTTATAGATAACTTCATCGCGGTCATTAAGTGTTGGAATATAATATCCTTTTTTCTCCTCATTACTTAAAGCTATCCCAGCCAACTCAGCCTCTTGAATATTTAAGCTGGAAGTTTCTGTGTCAACACATAGACTTTTTGATAAAGTCAAAGATTTCACTAAATCATCTAAATTGTTTTTATCTATTAGTTTATACTTTAGGTTTTCTGTTTCTACAGAAGATTGGTTTGAAAAAAAATCTAATTGACCTTCTTCTTCTTCTAATAAAATACCAGACGAAATCATTCTGTTTTTTATTGTTCGGAACTCCATTTCATCTAATAACTTATTAAGTTCTGAATAATTAGCTTTTTTATTTTTTAAGTCATTGATTTTTATGTTTAAAGAAATATCTGTTTTAATTTTTGCTAACTCCTTAGACATTAAAGCAGACTCTGTGTTATCCCTAACTTTCATGCCAATTGAGCCTTTAATTTTTTCTTTATTTTCAAGTATTCCCTCAACACTTCCATATTCCGATAACAGTTTTTGTGCAGTTTTAGGACCAACGCCGGGTATTCCTGGTATGTTATCAACGCTATCTCCTTGTAGTCCTAAAAAATCTATAACCTGATCTACTTCTTTTATTTTAAATTTTTCTAAAACTTCGTTTACACCTAAAATATCAACACCCCTTCCCATAAAAGCTGGCTTATATAAAAAAACATTTTCTTTAACTAACTGAGCAAAGTCTTTATCTGGAGTCATCATAAATACTTGTGTGTCTTCCTCTTCAGATAAAACACATGAAAGTGTTCCTATTATATCGTCTGCCTCAAACCCCTCTAACTCTACCCTCTTTATGTTTAAGTGCTCCAAAAAATTTTTTATTATAGGTGTTGCCACCTGAATATCTTCTGGTTGTCTTTCTCTGTTAGCTTTATATTCTGTAAAAATCTCTGACCTAAATGTGGGTGATTTTGTGTCAAAAGCAACGGCAACATGGGTTGGTTTTTCTTTATTTAATAATTCTAATAGTGTATTTAGAAAACCATAGACCGCGCTAGTGTTTATTCCTTTTGAATTTATAATGGGGTTTTTGCTAAATGCAAAATGGGCTCTATAGATAAGAGCCATAGCGTCTAATAAAAATACTTTGTTTTTAGTTTCCAATCCTTCTGAAATATATTGAATAAAATTAATATGTATATTAGATTAAAATATATAAATGAAAAATAAAATTACCCTTTATTTATTTGTATTAATAACCTCTCTTTCTTCCTTTTATTTAATTAAGAAGGAAAGTATAAGTTTTAAAAATATTATTTCTGCATTAGAAATTTCTGGTGTTTCTTTTTCTAAAGAAAGTATTAAAACAATGTTACCTTATTTAAAGAGAAACCTCGATGCTTATAAAGAAATGAGGAATTACCCTTTAGAAAACAATGATCCTCCCGCATTAAAGTTCATGATAAAAGAAGGTGAAGCAAAAAACCTACTTTTCGTTTTTGATGAAAAAAAAGTCTCTCTTCCAAAAAACAAAGAAGAAATCGCCTTTATGACTGTCGGTGAATTATCTTATTTAATTAAAAATAAAAAAATAACATCAACTGAGTTAACAAAAATTTATTTAGAAAGAATTAAAAAGTATGATCCTAAATTAAATTCAGTTATTACCCTAACTAAAAATATGGCTCTATCTCAAGCAAAAGCTGCTGATAAAGAAATTTCTAATGGAAACTATAGAGGGTTGTTGCATGGTATTCCTTATGGCATAAAAGATTTAGCTTCATTTCCAGGATACCCTACAACGTGGGGGGCTATGCCTTTAAAAAACCAATATATAGATAAAAAAGCAGAGGTTATTAAAAAGCTTGAGAAGGCTGGAGCTATTATGGTTGGTAAACTTTCTTCGGGTTCACTTGCTCGTGGCGACGTTTGGTTTGGTGGTAAAACAAAAAACCCCTGGGATCTTTCTCAAGGCTCGAGCGGATCTTCAGCTGGGTCTGCTTCAGCGGTAGCTGCAGGACTTGTTAGCTTTGCTATAGGAACAGAAACTTTAGGGTCTATTGTGTCTCCCTCTACAAGGTGTGGGGTAAGTGGCTTAAGGCCAACTTTTGGTAAAATAAGCACAGATGGTTTTATGACTTTATCTTGGAGTATGGATAAGGTTGGTCCAATTGCAAGAAGTGCGAGAGACTGTGCTATTATTCTAGAAGAAATTAAGAATAAACCGGATAATCCTAAATTAATATCTTTTGATAGTAAAATGAGCAACCTGAAGGTTGGGTACTTAAAGAGCATGTTTGAAAATGACACGTCTAGATTCGCGCCAAATAACCTTAAAACACTTAGTTTTTTTAAAAAGAATTTTAAATTAAAAGCAACATCATTACCAGAAGATTTTCCTTTTAATGTTTTTGATATTATTCTTAGGTCAGAAGCTGGTGCTTTTTTTGATAGTTTTTTGTTAAAGGGTTTGGACTCAAACATGGTAGAACAAGGAGGTCGTTCTAGGGCAAACTCCTTAAGACAAGCTAGATTGATTCCCGCAGTAGAATATATCCAAGCAAATAGACACAGAGCAAGGTTAATCAAAGAAGTTAACTCTTTATTTAAAGAGTTTGATATTATTATCTCTCCTAGTTTCGGCGGAAACCAACTATTAACAACAAACCTTACTGGACACCCTGTAGTTTCAATTCCAAATGGGTTTGACGAAAAAGGTCACCCCACCAGTATTTCTATTATAGGAAACTATAATTCTGAACATAAAATTTTATATTTGGCAGATATATATCAAAGAGAAACAAGCCACAACAAAGTTTACCCGCCTTTATTTAAATAAAAAATTAAGACCATGAAGTGTCAAAAACAAAAATTTATAATTACGGGCAAGAAAAGTTATCTTAATTGTGCCTACATGTCCCCAATGCTTAAAAAAGTTGAAAAAGCTGGGATAAGGGGTTTAAGGTTAAAAAGAAAACCATATAAGTTATTGCCTGAGGATTTTTTTGTAGGTGTCAAAAAACTTAAAACTCATTTTGCAAAACTTATAAACACAAAAGAGGTTGAAAGAATTGCTTTATGTTCTTCTGTTTCTTATGGTATGGCTAATGTTACAAACAATATAGTTATTAAGCCTTCAGAAAACATTATAGTAGTGGGGGACCAATTTCCAAGTAACGTTTATCCATGGTTGGAATTAACAAAAAAAAATCAAGCAGAGCTTAAGATAATAAAAAAGCCTAAAGTTAATGATGGTGCTGGAAAACGCTGGAATGATGAAATAATAAAATCAATAAATAAAAAAACCAAAGCTGTTTCTATAGGAATGGTTCATTGGGCAGACGGAACAATTTTTGATCTAAAAAAAATAAGAAAAAAAACACTAGAAGTTGGCGCTTTATTGATAATTGACGGAACCCAATCTGTTGGAGCCATGCCTTTTGATATTTCAGAAATTAATCCAGACGCATTAGTTTGTGCGGGATATAAATGGTTGATGGGGCCTTATGGTTGTGGAATAAGTTACTTCGGAAAAGCTTTTGATAACGGTAAGCCTGTAGAGGAAAGTTGGATAAACAGAAAAAACAGTGAAGATTTCTCACAACTAATTAATTACCAAGATGAGTACGGTGAGCTGGCTAAAAGATATAATGTTGGCCAACAAAGTAATTTTATAAATGTAGAAATGTTATCGGCTGGGATTAATCAAATAAATAAATGGGGCGTAAATAACATTTATGAATATATTGAGTCTATAACCTCTCCTTGTTTTAATCTTTTAGACAAATCTAAGGTTTGGTTTGAAGATGACAAGTATAGAGCAGCTCACTTGTTCGGATTAATGCCTAAAAAAAACGTAAAAAAAATACTAAAAAAAATAAGAGAACAAAACATATATGTTTCGTTAAGAGGAGATATAATAAGGGTTTCTCCCTCAGTTTATAACACACAAAACGAAATTGAAAGGTTATTTAAGTGTATATCTGAAAATGCATAAAAAACTGGTTTTAATAAGTGTCTTTATTTTGGGGGTTTTTAATTTATTCTCACAATACGAAAAAGCAGAGTCCGCTCCACCAAATATTAATTGGTATGAAAAGGAGAGTAAAAACTTTACGGTATACTTTCCTCAGGAACTTGACTCTATAGCTAACTATACAATAAATTACCTAGAAAATAATATTGATAAAATTAAGTTTAACCCAAAGGATAAGATTAGAAAAAGCAAGGTTATTCTGCACAATCAAAACTCTATTTCTAATGCTTTTGTGACCTCTAGCCCAAGAAGGACAGAGTTTTATATAAACGCAAAGCCTGAGTCACCACATTTTCTTCACAACAACAATTGGATTGATCTTCTGTCAGCACATGAATACAGACATTTGGTCCAAAGAGAGGTGGGATTCAATTCGTTTTTTAATAAAGTTGTTTTTTATTTATTTGGAGAGGGCCTCTCTTCAATGTTAACAAGGTCTTCGGCTCCAAATTGGTACTGGGAAGGAGACGCTGTAAACTTAGAAACTAGAATAGGAAATTTTGGTAGGGGTAGAATTCCACACTTTACACTAACAACCCAAACAAACCTTTTAGATAAAAATAAAATAAAATATGACAGACAAGCACTTGGGAGTTTAAAGATGAAGACCCCTAATGAGTATGAAACAGGGTACTTAATGGTTAAATATCTAAAAGATACTTTTGGAGATAGTGTTTACAATAAAATTATAAAAAAAGCTCACAGTCAGTCTTTTCTACCTCTACCTTTTTATCGGTCTCTAAAAAAAGAAACTAAATTGAACTATAAGGATTTGTATACCCTCAGCACCAAATTTTTACCAAAAAAAACAACTTATTTAAAAAAATCCCCTATAAATAAAAGAGTAAAAAAAGGCTTTAAAAGCTATATATACCCAACCCAAACAATTCAAAATAAATTGATTGTAATAAGACAAGGTCAGGGTAGCTACCAAGATATAGGAACAATTAATAAAGATGGGTTTTTTTCACTGCTTTTCACGCCTGGATTAATTAATGATTTTGGTAGAATCCCAAACTCAAAAAATCTAATTGGGTGGTTAGAGTTTGATAAAGACGGAAGGTGGGACAAAAGAGTTTTTTCTAGTATTAAAATATTAGATGTAAACACTAAGAAAATAATTAAAAATACCCTTAGAGGGTTTTTTGCTTCTTTAGATATTTCTCCTAACGCAGAGGAGGTTGTTGTATTAAAAAACAACCTGGACGGGACACAAAGTTTACTCTTTTATAATATTGGCTTATTTAAAGTCAAAAAAGAAATAAGACTTAATGGTGGGGTTTATTCTTCAATAAAATATCAATCACAAAATAAACTTATAGGAATTAAGACTAAAGAGGGTAAAAAAGATGTTTTTATTTATAATCTGATAAAAAACTCATTTGAAACATTATACCAGACAACTAAAAACATTGGTTGGCCTAGTCTAAAAAATGACACTCTAATTTTTTCAACAGAACACAATGGGTTTGAGGAAATCTTTTTACATAAAATAAATACACCCAAATCATATGTGATAAAAAGTCCGCGTTTAGGTGGTTATTATCCTAATTTATCAGATGATGGAAAAACGGTTTATTATAGCTCCATGGGTGAATTCGGATTTGATATTTATAAGGATGATATATCAAAAAACATCATTTTGGTTAACATAGATGACAAAATTAACATAATTAAAAAAGCTACAAGTCAAAAAAATATTGAATCAAAAAAAACAAATCAATGGTCTAAATTAATCCAGCCTATTTCTTGGGGGGTTAGTGATTTTGGTTTTTCTGAAAAGGGCCTTGATTATTTAACTTTGGGGTTAGAGTCTAGGAACCTTTTTAATAACCTAATGTTTAAAGGAGGTTACAAGTTTGATCTTAGGGATGAGAAAAACAGTAGGTTTTTTGGAATTAGTTATCAAGGAATATATCCTATTGTAGATTTAACACTATCAACTACTAACGATTTTTTTAATCAAAATATTATTTTAACAAAAAACAATGGGATAAAAGACACTGTCTATAACGCTGATATTAATTTTAAGGTAAGAGAGTTTGTGTCAACATTAAAGATCCCTTTATCTTTTACAAAAGGGAAAAATTTTACTTCTTTTTTGGGGTCAATTAGTTATTACAATGAAAGGTTTAAAGATTTTTACACAACCTCTATCAGTAGTGAGTCTGCTAGGTTTCCTCTTCAAACCACAAGAGATACTCGAGAATATTTTTCTGGCTTAATATATTATTCTAGAAAACATAAAAAATCAAAAAGGCAGGTTTACTTTCCTTTTGAACAAACCATAATTTTAGAAGGAAAAACCACCACAAGATTAAGTGATTACAATGGAAGGTACTTACGCGGAGATTTATATTTATCATTTCCTGGAATAAACAATTTACATTCTCTAAGGATTAAATTTAGGGGGGAGAAACAAAATGAAAGTGATTATCTCTTTAGAAGAAATGTAAATTTTGTTTATGGCTACACTAATGGGTTTAGCTTTTCAAGCTTTTTGGGTGGGGGTGTTGAATATGAAGCACCTGTTTTTTACCCAGACCTTTCTCTTGGGCCAATAGCTTATATTCAAAGAATAAGGCTTATGGGTTTTGTTAATGCTGGTAAGGTAAAAAGTGTTGGTGAAAACAATTACTTTGAATCTCCAACAACATTAGGTGGTGAAATTAAATTTGATCTTAACCTTTTTAGACAAAACTTTTTATTTGATTTAGGCTTTAGGTTTTCGTATCTATTAAACGACAGTTATAACCAAAACCAAACATCCTTTGAGGTAACACTTGGAAGTATTACTTTTTAAAGTTTTAATTATAAGAATTAATTTATATTTTCGAAAAAAAAAACATGTTCCCTACTAACCCAGCTGTTACTGATGGCGTTGAATTATTTGTTTGGATTGTTGTTGTGTTAATAAGTTTTGTTGGCGCTGTGTCTATTATAGACTTCAGAGGTGTTAAAAAAA
>Ga0315315_10003199_pt1 | contig 15031 bp, 16 predicted proteins | sample M140m3416metaG_FD_203699 | JGI IMG/M metagenome (GOLD analysis project Ga0315315, IMG submission 203699) | Ammonia-oxidizing marine archaeal communities from Monterey Bay, California, United States - M1 40m 3416 | ecosystem: Environmental > Aquatic > Marine > Intertidal zone | place: USA...
GATGCATTAAATTTACATCATTAATTAATAAAGGAGGAAAAATGGAGTTAGAAGCGGCAAAAATGATTGGAGCAGGTCTTGCTGCAATCGCATTAGCAGGAGCTGGTGTAGGTATCGGAATTATTTTTGGTAACTACCTTTCTGGTGCAATGAGAAATCCGTCTGCAGCTCAAAAACAATTCCCTAATTTACTTTTGGGATTTGCTTTAGCAGAGGCAACGGGACTATTTGGCCTAGTGGTAGCTTTGATTATTTTATTTGCATTTTAAATAATTTAACATGAAGCGATACTTAAGTTTTATTATAGCTGTAACAGCTATACAAAATGATTTGTTTGCAGCTGAGGCTGGGATGCCTCAGCTGGATCCTAAGTATTGGGCATCTCAAGCATTCTGGTTGATTTTAACCTTTACAATATTGTACATTTCAATAGCAAAGTTTTATCTTCCAAAAATTAAAAACAATTTAGATAATCGTGAAAATAAAATTAAGGATGATATAGATGATGCTAATAAATTTAAGGAATTATCTGAATTAAAACTAAAAGAGTATGAGGAGATTATTGAAAACGCAAAAAAAGAAGTTGTTAAAATTTATGTAGATTCAAAAAATGCTTTAGATAAAGATATCAAGGCTAAAAAAGAAGTTATTGAAAAAGAAATTGAAAACGAAATTTTTAAAGCACAAAAAGAAATAGGTGAACTTAAAAAAAACTCACTCTCTGATATTCACAAGATCTCTGAAAACATTGTTTCAAACTTAATTGAAAATATTTCAGGTGACAAACTTAATGAGAGTAGCATAAAAGCAACTGTAGAGGATATTTCAAAAAAAAGAGTAGGTAAATATATATGATAATAGATGCAACTTTTTGGGTAATGATATCCTTTTTTGCTTTTTTTGGATTGCTTATATACTTTCAAATTCCTCAAAAAATTAAAACGACATTAGAAAACAGTATCAATAATATAAAAAGTCAAATTGACGAAGCTGATAGATTAAAAGAAGATGCAAAAAACATCCTTACAGAGCATGAAAAAAAAATTAGCCGTTCAAAAGCTGAAGTTAAACAGATGGTTGACAAAGCTAACGATCAAGTTGAAAAAAACGTGATAAAAACAAATAAGGATTTTCATAATTCAATGGAGAATAGAAAAAAAAATGCTGAAGAAAGGATTAAACAATTAAAAAATCAAGCTATAAAAGATATTAAAAATGCTGCAGTAAAAATTGCTATAGAATCTGTAGAAAAATTAATTAAAAACTCAATGGATAAAAGCAAATTAGACAAGATTTATAGCTCTAGCATTGAGGAAACAAAATTAGCACTTAAGAAAAAATCTAGTTAGAATAGGCCATAAAAGTATGGCAAAAAAAATCATAATTATAGGGTCTGGGTTTGGAGGTTTGGCAGCCTCATTGAGATTAAAGGCTAAAGGCTATAAGGTCACTTTGGTAGAGAAGCATCCTGATCTTGGTGGTCGAGCTAGAGTTTTTAAAAAAAACAATTTTATTTATGATGGCGGCCCCACTGTAATAACTGCCCCGCATCTATTTGAAGAATTATTTTCTTTATTCAATAAAAAAATTACTGACTACGCAGAAATAGTTCCTTTAAATTTATGGTACCGTTTTGTATTCAGTAACGGGGAAACATTTGATTACAGTGGTGATGACAAATCTATGGAGGAACAAGTAAAAAAGTTTAACCCTGCTGATTATGATGGATATAAAAATTTAGTAAATTTTACTGAAAAAATCTTTAATAAAGGTTTTACAGATTTATCGGATAAACCCTTTAATAATTTAGTCTTTATGATGAAACAAATTCCCTCTTTATTAAAATTAAAAAGTTATAAGTCAGTCTATAGTTTGGTTTCAAATTATATCTCCAATGAAAAATTAAGAAGAGTTTTTAGTATGCACCCTCTTTTAGTAGGTGGAAATCCCTTCAGTACTACATCGATATATACATTAATTTTATTTTTAGAAAAGAAATGGGGCATTCATTACTCAATGGGAGGAACAGGAAGTGTTGTGAAAGCTTTAGAAAAACTAATGATCGAAGAAAATATTAAAATTATTAAAGACGCTGAAGTGACAGAAGTGCTTACAGAAAATCAAAAGGTTAAAGGTGTAAGAATTAATAATTCAAAAATAATTAATAGCGATTATGTGGTTTGTAACTCTGATCCTCCAAACGTTTACAACAACTTAATAAAATCAAAAGAAGATTACGATTTTTTATTTAAACAAAAAATGAAAAGGATGGATTATTCAATGGGATTATTTGTTTATTATTTTGGCTCTAAAAAAAAATATAGTAACGTTGCGCACCATACGATTTATTTTGGAGAATCTTATGAAAAACATCTTGATAAAATATTTGAAAAGAAAATACTTTCTGATGACATAAGTTATTATTTACATCGACCATCTGCAACAGATCCTAATATGGCTCCAGAAGGCCAAGATGCTTTTTATGTTTTGGTTCCAGTGCCAAATAATTTGTCTAAAGTCAATTGGATAGAAGAAGGAGATAAATTTAAAAATTTAGTTTTAGATAAAATGGATAAAACTGTTCTGCCTGGTATAAAAGAAAATGTAGTAAGCGATTTTTATTTAACGCCAGATTATTTTGAAATTGATCTAGCAACTCTTTATGGATCTGGATTTTCAATTCAGCCAAAATTTTCTCAATCAGCTTATTTTAGGTTTCATAATCAATCTGAAATATATAAAAACTTATACTTTGTGGGCGCCGGTACTCACCCGGGTGCCGGAATGCCTGGAGTTCTTTCATCGGCTAAAGTTTTAGATAAATTATTTTAATGAAAAGTAATTTTTTAAAAAAACATGCTAAGTCTTTTTATTGGGCAAGTTTTTTTCTATCGAGTGACACTTTCGAAAAATGTTCTTCTTTATACAATTTCTGTAGAACCTTAGATGATATAGTTGATGATAATAATAATCTGAATGTAAAGAAAGAAATTTTTTCAAAATTTAAAAAAGATTTTAAGAATAAAAATCTTAACAATCAAATTATAAAAGATATGTGGTCAATTATTGAAAGTGAAAATATTTCTGAACAAATAGTAATAGATTTATTTGATGGAGTTGAAACAGATTTAGAGGAAAAAGTAGTAATTAATTCAAAAAAAGATTTGCTTGTTTATTCTTATAGAGTCGCAGGAACAGTCGGATTAATGATGTCAAAAATACTAAAAGTTAAAAATAAAGAAGCCCTAAAAGGTGCCATTGATCTAGGTATAGCAATGCAGTTTACTAATATTGCTCGAGATGTTTGTGAAGATAAAGAACGTAATAGACAATATGTTAGTCACAATTTTTCGGCAATAAGAGAAATTATAAATGAGTCTCAAATATTTTATGCAAAATCTTTTAACTCTATCAGTAAAATACCTTTTAAATCGAGGTTTTCAGTTATTGTTGCAAGACGTGTTTATAGAAAAATAGGGGACTACATCCTTAAACAAAAAAATATAGATAATTACAATCAAGCTGGCAAAATCTATGTTCCTATGTTTGAAAAAATAATTCAGACCTTTTTATCTATTTTTGACTTTGTTAAGTTATTAGTCGTTAAAAATATAAATTACGACAACCAAGCAAATCATAATATTTTAGAGAAAGAGATTAATTTAAATGAAAGAATTTGATTATATAATTATTGGTGGTGGATGCGCAGGTTTATCTTTGGCCTATGAACTTGAAATTAATGGTAGGTTAAAAGAAAAAAAATTAGCAATTATTGAAACTCGTAAGGAATACAAGAGAGATAAAACTTGGTCGTTCTGGAAAATGTTTGAGCACAATTTTCAAGATTGTGTAATTAAAAGTTGGAATAATTTTACAATAAACACTGCAGAGGGTTTTCGTGAACTTTCAAATAAATCTTTTCCATACCAAAGTATTGACAGTGAGAAATTTTACAAAAAAATAAATTCTAAACTTAGCACTAATTCAAATGTTAGTTTTTTTAAAAATCTTAATGATATTAATTCAAAAAACTCATTAGTCTTTAACAGTATTTTTGAAGGTGAATTAGATAAATCTAAGCTATGGCAACACTTTCAAGGAATAGAAATTGAGACATCTAAAAATATTTTTGATGATGAAATAGTAAACTTAATGGATTTTAATTGTGATCAAAAAAATGATGTACATTTTTTTTACACTTTGCCCTTCAGTAAAAACAAAGCTTTAATTGAAACCACATGGTTATCGGACTTAGAAGATCAAAATCTTATGGATTACGATTTACAATTAGAAAATTATATAAAAAATAATTTAGGTATAAAAAGTTATAAAATTAATTTTATGGAGAAAGGTGCCATCCCATTATTTTATCCTTCATTTAGCAATGATGAAAAAACTATTAATATCGGATCTGCAGGTGGAATGACTAGACTAAGCACGGGATACACTTTTTTAAACATTCAGGAACATAGTAAATATATTGTTAAAAATATCGATAAAATTGAAAAATTAAGAGAGTACAATTTAGGAAAGAAATATCATTTTTTAGATAAAATATTTTTAAGAGTTTTGAAAAGTCATCCAGATAAAATGCCGAAAATTTTTTTTGAAATGTTTAAAACATCATCGAACAGCGTAATTAAGTTTTTATCGAACAAAAGTAATATATTTGAAGATATTAAAATTATAAGTAGAATGCCTAAATTAATTTTTATGAAAGCTTTATTTCATTGATGAAAAAAATCAATTTTAACCATTCACTTATATTTTTTAATTTTTGCATATTTTTGAGCCCATTTTATTTATTGTTAAATTTTGAACCAATAATATTTTGTTTAGTCTTAATATTAATTTTAGGAATTTCACATGGTGCATTAGACAACGTTAAGGGAAAAAAACTTTTGCGACTATTTGGTTACAAATCTTCTTTTTTTTTCTATCTTACTTACATAATAATTTCTTTAGTGATAATTTTTTTCTGGTTATTATTTCCTAACACTGTTTTATTATTTTTTCTTATTGTAGCTTCTTACCACTTTGGCAAAGAGGATACGGTATTTTCTTTTAGAAGAAAATTTATGATTTCTGAGTGTTTATTTTTTTTAAAAGGGTCTGCAGTAATTTTGGCTCCATTGTTATTACAGAAAGATAGAACAATTGAAATATTTCAAATTTTAAATTTTAATTTTTTTGAGTCTCAATTATTTACTAATCATTTTTTAATTACTTTATTGTTTTTAAGTTTTTTATCCTCTTTGATTATTTCAAGTAAAAAAAATTCTGACTTAAAAGGATTACTAATGATGGATTTTTTTTCATTAATCATATTAAATATTTTCTTAACTCCTGTTTTAGCTTTTACGATTTATTTTTGTTTTCTTCATTCTATAAGGCATTCAATCACATTAATCTTCGAATTAGACAAATCTTTTAAATCAGGTTTTAAGAAATTTATTAATAAAGCCATCCCGCTCACTTTTGCAACTGGGGTAATATTTTTGATAGCTGTATATTTTCTAAGTAACTTTTATATGCTCGACGAAGCTATTTATAAGGTGATATTTATTGGTTTGGCGTCTCTTACTTTTCCGCATATATTGCTCGAATACTTGTTAGAAAAGAATGAAAAAAGAACTTAAAATTTATTTAGCTTCTCCCAGAGGATTTTGTGCTGGTGTTAAAAGAGCAATTGAAATTGTCGAAAAGGCAATAAATAAATATGGAGCTCCTGTCTATGTTAGACATGAAATTGTTCATAATAAACAAGTTGTTGATGAATTAAGAGAAAAAGGTGCAATATTTGTAGACGAGCTTTCTGACGTTAAAAATAATAGCAGACCTGTGATTTTTTCTGCTCATGGTGTTCCTAAATCAGTTCCTGACGAAGCAAGGTTAAAAAATTTATCCTATGTAGACGCGACCTGTCCTTTGGTTTCCAAAGTACACAGAGAGTCTGAACAATTATATAAAAAGGGATATGAAATATTCTTAATTGGGCACAAAAATCATCCAGAGGTTATTGGTACAATGGGACAGCTTCCGAAAGGATCGATTATATTAGTAGAAACTAAAAGTGATGTTGAAAATCTTAAAGCAGATAATTTTAAAAAACCTTTAGCTTATATAACTCAAACAACCCTATCAGTTGATGACACTGCAGAAATTATAAATGCTCTCAAAAATAAATTTCCTAAGATTAAAGGTCCAGTAAAAGAGGATATTTGTTACGCTACAACTAATCGTCAATCTGCTGTTAAAGAAATAGCATCTAAGTGTGATTTGTTTTTTGTAGTTGGAAGTCGAAATTCATCAAATTCAGTAAGACTGGTAGAGGTAGCAAAAAAAGCAGGGTGCAAAAACTCTCAATTAATGCATTCAGAAAAAGAGATTCCTTTTCAAGAAATAGAGAATTCTGATACCATTGGAATTTCCTCTGGCGCATCAGCCCCGGAAAAATTAGTTCAAGCGTTGTTAAAAAATATTAAAAAAGATCGAAAAGTATCTATAGAAGAGGTAGTAGTTGCTGAAGAAAAAGTCGTATTTAAATTACCAAAAGAACTAAATTAATGGCCGTTTATACACAATTAAATCAAAGTAAAATTGAAGAAATTTTATCTAATTATAATTTAGGTAAATTAGACTCGTTTAAAGGAATTGAAGAAGGGATAGAAAATACAAACTATTTTTTATCAGTAAATAAAAAAAAATTGATACTTACTGTCTATGAAAAAAGAGTTAAACCTGAAGATCTTCCTTTTTTTTCTAATTTGATGTCTTCTTTAAATAAGGCAAATTTTAAATGCCCTGCTCCAGTTATAAACAATAACAATTCTACAATTACAAATTTCGAAGGTAAAAAATTAATGATAGTTTCTTTTCTTGAAGGAAAAGCTAAATCAAATTTATCTCCTGAAAATTGTAAGGCTATAGGAATTGAAACAGCTAAAATGCATGAATTAACAAAAAATATTAAGATTAAAAGGCAAAATGATTTATCTGTTAATTCATGGAGAAGTTTATTTGAAACCGTAAAGGAGCCATGCTCTAAGTTACACAAGGATCTACCAAAACTGATAGAAGAGAATCTTAAAAGTGTTGAAAAAAAATGGCCTAAAGATTTGCCAAAAGGAATTATTCATGCAGATTTATTTCATGACAATATTTTTTTTAATAAAGATAAATTTAGTGGAATTATAGATTTTTATTTTTCATGTGAAGACTTTTTTGCATTCGAAATAGCTATATGTTTCAATGCATTGTGTTTTGATGGGGTTAAAGAAAATTTGAGTTTTAATGTGACAAAAGCTAAAAACTTTATTGATGGCTATTCTTCTATAAGAAAATTATCAGACTCAGAAAAACAAAGTATAAAGGTGCTATCTCAAGGAGCTGCTTTGAGGTTTTTGCTTACTCGAGTTTTTGATGCTTTAAATACTGTTGAAGGAGCGATAGTAAAAGTAAAAGATCCTATAGAATACTTAGAAAGGTTAGAATTTCATAAAAATGCAAAAAACCACGAGGATTATTTTTTTTAATGAAATTTAAAATTTATACTGATGGAGCTTGTTCTGGAAATCCAGGTCCAGGTGGTTGGGGTGCAGTAATATTCGACAAAGATAACAATCAAAAAAATATATCTGGAAACACGAAAAATACTACAAACAACCGAATGGAACTACTTGCTGCAATTATGGCTCTAAAAAAAATTAAAAGCAATTCAGATGTCGTGATATTTACTGACTCAATCTATGTAAAAAATGGTATTACAGAATGGATTACTAAGTGGAAAAAAAATAGTTGGAAAAACGCAAATAAAAAGCCAGTAAAAAATAAAGATCTTTGGATTAAATTAGATGAATTGTGTGAGAAAAATAATGTGTCTTGGAAATGGGTTAAAGGTCACTCCACAAATAAATACAATATCTTAGCCGATGAACTTGCAACTCAAGCAATAAAAAATTAAATTCCTTTAATAAAATTTTCTGCAGCGGAAATTTCACATTTCGCAGTATCTTTTTCTGCTTTTATGGCCTTAATTAAGTTATCTTCAACTAGCATAGTATATCTTAAAGATCTTATTCCCAACCCACGCTCTGTTCTATCAATATCTGCTCCGATGGCTTTTGTGAATTCACAATACGGATCAGCAGCCATAAAAACCTTATCTCCAACATTTTGATTTTCTCCCCAGGCTTTCATTACATTTGGATCATTTACAGAAATACACAAAATTTTAGTTATCCCTTTTTTTTTAGCTTCCTCAAAATTATCTACATATCCTGGTAGATGTTTAGCAGAACAAACTTTAGTAAAAGCACCAGGCACTCCTATTACTATAGCTTTTTGCTTAGCTAATAATTCTGTACTTTTTATTTTTTTTGCTGCTCCACTACTATCAATATGAAAGAAATCAGTTGATGGTATTTTTTCGCCTACTTTTATTTTCATTGTATTTTGTTAAGAATATATTTTTTTATTTTTTCGTTATTATTTTCAATAATATCAAATTTTTCATCTTTATCTATAAACTTTTCTAATTGATGAGGTGCCTTAAGGTTTTCACCAGTCGCTTTTTTAACGGTCTCTAAAAATTTATATGGATGAGCTGTTCCTAATGCAACTGTGTCATTTGTTTCTCCGCTCTTTTTAATAGCTCCAAAGGCAGTGGCAGTATGTGGATCAATAATAAATTTTTCTTTTTCGTAGACATCTTTAATTATTGATAATATCTCATTATCACTGATTTTTTCTGCTTTAAAATCTTTTTTAATTTCATTTATTTCTTCATTACCAAGTTTAAACGCTCCTTTGTCTTTTAGACTTTTCATAAGAGAGCTTACTTTTTGATCATCTTCTTTTAAAATATAAAATAATAATCTTTCAAAGTTACTTGACACTTGTATATCCATGCTTGGGGATAAAGATGGTCTAACCTTATCAGGCTTATATTCCCCAGTATTTATTACTCTTTGTAAAATATCATTTTCATTAGTAGCAACTATTAGTTTATTTATAGGCAAACCCATTTTTTTGGCAACATAACCAGCATAGACATCTCCAAAATTTCCTGTAGGAACTGAAAAGCTAATTTTTTCTTTTCCTAAGAAAAAGAAAGCGTAAAAATAATAAACAATTTGACAAATTATTCTTGCCCAATTAATTGAATTTACTCCTGACATATTTATTTTTTCTCTAAAATCATTTTCATTAAACAGATCTTTTACAATTTTTTGACAATCATCAAATGTCCCCTCTATGGCTATATTAAAAATATTGTTTGAACCAATTGTTGTCATTATTTTTCTCTGCACATTTGAAATTTTATTGTGAGGGTGTAGTACAAAAAGATTTATATTTTTTCTATTATTCAGTGCAGCTATAGCAGCCGACCCAGTATCTCCTGAAGTTGCTACAACTACATTAACTGGTTTTTTTTCTGTAACTTTTAATTGATCATACATATTACCTATAACCTGCATAGCAATATCCTTAAAAGCTAAAGTTGGGCCGTGATACAGTTCTAAAAGATTTATATTTCCAACTTTTTTTATACTTACAACTTCTTTGTTTTCAAAATTTTTATAAGCATTCTTTATTACGGATCTCAGCTCATCTTTGGACAAATTATCTGAGCAAAAGTTAAATATAACTTCAACTGCAAGATCAGGATAAGATAATTTACTTAAGTTTTTTAACTCTGGTTTTGTATAGGACTTTATCTCAGATGGTAAAAACAAGCCCCCATCCGGTGCAAGGCCTCTTAAGAAAACATCTTTAAAATTGAAATTCAAAGATTTGTCTCTAGTGCTTAAATAATTCATTTCTTTTTTCTAAAATATAAATAATAAAGTAAAATTGATATTGCTATAGAATACCAAGTTATAGCGTATTTAAGGTGATTGTTTGGCACGTCAATGGTTATTTTTTTTGGTAATGGTACTTTGATGTCTGGACTCTCAAAAAATATTACAAAATTAGGGTATTTAGTTTCTGTATATTTCTCCATATCATTTAAATTAATTGAGAACCATATATTGTTTTTTAAGTCATTCTCAGGTTTAAATATATTTGGTTTATAAATTTTTCTTAAAAGACCTGTAATTTTTTCTTTTTTCAAATTTGCATTTATCTCTGCAGACTCTTTGAGCTTCTTCTCAATCCAACCCCTATTTACTAAAATATTTTCGTTATTTATTGTTTTAAATGGAGTTATAACATCATAACCAGGTTTTCCTTTTTCATTCAAGCTATATAAATAAATTTGATCACTAAAATTGAAAGAGCCTTCTGAGACAACTCTTTGATAATTTTTTTTAATTGAATTTGAATATTTTATTGGTGTAGAATTTAAGCCAAAATTAATTTCACTTATTAACTCCATTTTCCATTGCAAGCGGTAAAGCTGCCATGTGCCTAAAGCACAAAATAATGTGATAAACAAAGCAACAAATAACTGAAAAAGTAATTGTCTTTTCAATTTAAGATTAGCTTCCCCAGATATAGATTGCTGCAAAAAGGAAAAGCCAAACTACATCAACGAAGTGCCAATACCATGCGGCAGCCTCAAAACCAAAGTGATGTGTTGGTGTTGAATGACCTTTCATCGATCTAAATAAACATACAGCTAAGAAAATAGTACCGACAATTACATGAAAGCCGTGGAAACCTGTAGCCATATAAAAAGTGGAACCATAAATATTTCCATCTAAAGTAAATGTAGCATGGTGGTATTCATAAGCTTGAAAACAAGAAAATATAAATCCTAAGAATACAGTAGCAATTAATCCATTAACAAGTCCTTTTCTATCATTCTCTAACATAGCATGGTGTGCCCACGTTACTGTTGTTCCAGATAATAGTAAAATGAGGGTATTAATTAACGGAATATCCCATGGATCAAACGTTTTTATATCAGGTGGCGGCCAAGTTCCTCCGATAGACTCTGTTGGAAATAAACTTGCATTAAAGTATGCCCAGAACCATGCAACAAAAAACATAACTTCTGAAGCAATAAAAAGTGTCATTCCATATCGATGACCAATTTGCACTACCGGAGTGTGATGACCTTGATGCTCTGCCTCTTCGATAACGTCTCTCCACCACATAAAAGCTCCATAAATAACTAAAGCTAAGCCTACTAATAAAAGCCATAAAGCTTTGGAATGAAAATAATAAACTGCGCCAACTGCTAATACTAAAGTTGCAAATGAAACGTATATCGGCCATGGACTTGGATCTACCAAATGGAATTCATGTTTTTTTTTATCTGCCGACATTAAATTTTTTCCTTTTTATAAAACTCTGATGCAAAGAACGTAAAAGATAAAGTCACATCAGAAATGTTCTTTGTTTTATTATCATCTACTACTTTGGGATCCAAGAAAAATGTTAAAACAAATTCTTGTTTTTCGTTAGGTTTAAGGGTTTGTTTTTCGAAACAAAAACAGCCAATCTTATTCAAATACTTACCAAAGGAAGAAGGGGAAACATTAAATGAAGCTGAGCCAGAGGAAGTTTGGTTACTTGGGTTTTCAACATTAAATTTAACTGTATGAACTTGGCCTGGTTTTAAATCTAAAGTATTTTTTTCAGGGTAGAACTTCCAATCTGAAGTGGTATGAACATTAGTGTCAAACCTCATTTTATAGTCTTGATTAACAATTATTTTTGGAATTTCTTTATTAGATGCATTTTGAGTTGTGCCTCCGAAGCCAGTAACGCGGCAGAATAAATCATATAAAGGTACTGCTGCAAAAGATAATGCCAACATTAAAAGAAATATTGAAACTAACGCTATTGGTGTTAAATTTTTTTTGTTAACTGTCATTATAATTCTCTATTATAAATTCCTATGTTGTAGAAAGTAAGCGCAAATAAAAAGATCATAAATAGCACTAATAAAATTGCCGTGATTATATTTTTCTTTTTTTTATTCATTAAAAAAGACCCCTAGCATTGTCGATAAGTAAAATAAGGTAAATTAAAAATAAGTAAAAAATTGAGTAGATAAATACTTTTCTTGCTATTTTATTTGAAATTTTTGTAACCTTTTCTTTGAATAATTCTAAACATAAATAATTATAATATAATGTCATAACTAATACTGAGACTAAGTATAATAAGCTTGCAAATTCAAAATAATATGGAGCTATTACAATTGGTAGCATAGCGAATGAATAAGCTAATATATTAGTCTTTGTAGTTTTCGTTCCAGCTATAACTGGTAACATGGGTATCTTAGCTTTTTTATAATCTCCTGATTTATATAAGCTTAAAGCCCAGAAATGTGATGGCGTCCAAATAAAAATAATTAAGAAAAGTATTATTGGTTCAATTGTTATAGACCCAGTGGCTATTGTCCATCCAATAACTGGGGGTAAAGCTCCAGCTGCACCACCAATAACAATATTTTGTGGAGTTTTTCTCTTAAGCCAAATTGTATAAATGAAAAAATAAAAACTAATTGTTGATGCTAATAATATTGCTGAAATAAGATTTGCGGAATAATAAAGCATGGCAATAGATACAAATGATAAAATAATTCCAAAATATAAAGCCTGATTTCTTTTCACTTTTCCTGTTGGTATTGGTCTTAAACAGGTTCTACTCATTAAAGCATCAACATCAGATTCGTACCACATATTTAAGGCTCCAGCTGCACCGGAGCCAATCGCTACAGCTATTAATGAAATAAAAGAAGTTTTTAAATCAACACTATAAGGTGCAATCAATAATCCAACCATGCATGTAAATAAAACAAGAGACATTACTCTTGGCTTCATCAAATTAAAAAATGAATTAAGTTCTAAGACCAAACCAAGTTTAGAGTTTCTCGTTTTTGAAAGTGTTTGGCTCAATTTACTTTACTTTAGGTAGCTCTTCGAAAGTATGGAACGGTGGCGGCGAAGACACTGTCCATTCCAAAGTCGTAGCTCCTTCTCCCCATGGATTTTGCTCAGCTTTTTTCTTTTTAGCAAAAGCATATAAAAGATTTATTAAGAAAACTGCTAAACCTACAACTGAAATGTATGACCCAATAGAAGAAATATAATTCCATCCTGCAAACGCATCTGGATAATCAGCATATCTTCTTGGCATTCCTGCAAGTCCTAAGAAATGTTGCGGAAAGAAAATTAAGTTTACTCCAATAAATGTTAACCAGAAATGAAGTTTTCCTAAAAATTCTGAGTATTCATATCCGCTCATTTTACTAAACCAATAATAAAAACCGGCAAATATTGCGAATACCGCTCCTAAAGAAAGAACGTAATGGAAATGTGCAACAACATAATATGTATCGTGTAAGGCAGTATCGACACCGGCGTTAGCTAAAACTACTCCAGTAACTCCTCCTAAAGTAAATAAGAATATAAAACCAATTGCCCATAACATAGGAGTTTTGAAACTTATAGAGCCACCCCACATTGTTGCAATCCAAGAGAACACTTTAATTCCAGTTGGTACTGCAATAATCATAGTAGCGGCTAAAAAATATGCTTTAGTATCTGTATCTAAACCAACTGTATACATATGATGAGCCCACACAACGAACCCTACTACACCAATTGCAACCATGGCATAAGCCATCCCTAGATAGCCAAATACTGGCTTCTTAGAAAAAGTTGAAACGATATGACTTATCATTCCAAAGCCTGGAAGAATTAAAATATAAACTTCTGGGTGACCAAAAAACCAGAACAAGTGTTGGAATAGAACCGGATCTCCTCCTGTTTGAGCTTCAAAGAAAGCAGTTCCAAAATTTCTATCAGTTAGAAGCATTGTGATTGCTCCTGCTAAAACTGGTAAAGATAATAAAAGTAAAAACGCTGTCACTAATATTGACCAAGAAAATAATGGCATTTTATGTAATGTCATTCCTGGTGTTCTCATATTTAAAATAGTAGTAATAAAATTTATTGCTCCTAAAATAGAAGAAGCTCCAGCTACGTGTAAACTTAAGATTGCTAAATCCATCGCTGGACCTGGTTGACCAGTTTTAGAAGACAAAGGAGGATAAATCGTCCAACCTCCACCTACTCCCTGTGCACCTGGAGGGCCATCCACAAAAATTGATGCTATTAATAAAATTAAAGCAACTGGCAGTAGCCAAAAAGAAATATTATTCATTCTAGGAAACGCCATGTCCGGAGCACCAATCATTATTGGGACAAACCAATTTCCAAATCCACCGATCATTGCTGGCATCACCATGAAGAAAATCATGATTAATCCGTGTCCCGTTACTAATACGTTATATAAATGATAATTGCCTCCAAGAATTCCATCGCCTGGGTGCATTAATTCCATTCTCATTAATACTGAAAAAGCTGTTCCAATAATTCCTGCAATAATTGCAAAAATTAAATACATTGTTCCAATGTCTTTATGATTTGTAGAATAAGCCCATCGCTTCCAACCAGTTGGGTTGTGATGATGTTCGTGTGATGCAGTTGTTGCGGACATTATTTAATCTCCTTAATTTTTTTTACCACTTTAATATTATTATTAATTTCTTCCTTTGCAAATTCTACTTTGGCCTTTTCTAGCCATTGGTTATATTCTTCTTCTGTTACTACATTAACAGTTATTGGCATAAAGGCATGTTTGATGCCACATAGTTCTGAACACTGACCGTAAAAAGTTCCAGTTCTATCAGCCTTGAACCATGTTTCATTAATTCTTCCCGGAACAGCATCTCGCTTAACTCCAAATGACGGTAAAGCCCAAGCGTGTAAAACGTCGTTGGCAGTAATCATAACTTTTACAACTTTGTTTACTGGTACGAAAACTTCATTGTCCACAGCAAGTAATCTTGGTTGACCTTCTTTTAAATCTTTTTCTTCAATCATGTAAGAGTCGAAGACTATATTTTCATCTGGGTACTCGTATCCCCAATACCACTGGTAACCTATAGCTTTGATAGTTACATCTGCTTTTGGAATTTCGTCTTGAGAATATAAAACTTTAAATGATGGAACAGCTAAAACAATTAAAATTAAACAAGGAACCAATGTCCATATAACTTCGATCA
>Ga0315315_10003201_pt1 | contig 15028 bp, 5 predicted proteins | sample M140m3416metaG_FD_203699 | JGI IMG/M metagenome (GOLD analysis project Ga0315315, IMG submission 203699) | Ammonia-oxidizing marine archaeal communities from Monterey Bay, California, United States - M1 40m 3416 | ecosystem: Environmental > Aquatic > Marine > Intertidal zone | place: USA...
GGCGCCAGTCCAGGTAATCGCCGATGATGTCGAGGCACTTGACCATCTGGCTGAAGAGCAGCACGCGGTGCCCCGATCGCTTCAGCTTGGGCAGGATCCGGTCCAGGAGCTCAAACTTACCGGACGCACGGAGAATCTCCTCCGGGCCGGACGGCCTGTAAAACAGGTCATCCGCGAGGAACAAATACGGGTGGTTGCAAACCTTCCGCAGCTGCATCGCGGTGTTCTGCAACACGCGAACCTTACCGTCGGTGTTGGTCACGGTGCCCTTCACAACCTGTCGGTAGTACGCCTTTTGCCACGCGGACATGGCGCACTTGATCGTCTCCTCCTCCTTCTCCGGTAGCTCCTTCTCAACCTCGTTCTTCTTACGTCGCAGTAAGAACGGCCGTAGGACCTGGTGCAGGCGCTGGATGATCAAAAGCTCCTCTTCCTCTTTCAGAGCCACGTCCTCTTTGCTCGCCGCGAAAGGGGCGTTGAACCAAGCCTCGAAGGCGTCGGTTGAGTTGAACACGGACGGGAGGAGAAAGTTTAGTAAAGCCCAGAGCTCCGTGAGGTTGTTCTGGATGGGCGTGCCCGTCAGTAACAGGCGGTGCGAGGCGGTGTACGCCGCCTGGAGTACGGTGCTGAGCTTGGACTGGTGGTTCTTCAGCCTGTGCCCTTCGTCCACCACGATGTAGTTCCACTCGATTTTGCTCAGCCACGTCTTGTCGTACATGGCCAGGTCGTAGTGGGTCAGCAGGACGTCGAAGGCGCCCTCGTTGATGACGTTCTCGCGCATTTCCTTCCGCGCGTCCTTGTACCCGTCGTACATCACCACGTCGCAGTCCGGGTACCAAATCTTAAACTCTCGAGCCCAGTTCGGCAGCACCGCCTTGGGCGCGAGGATCAGGTGCGGTCCCTTGACGCCCTTGTTCTCCGCGAGGTACGCGAGAAGCGAGATGCACTGGATCGTCTTGCCCAGTCCCATCTCGTCGGCGAGGATACCGTTGAGCTGGTTGTTGTACAGCGACACCATCCACTGCAGACCCGCGAGCTGGTACGAGCGCATGGCTCCGGCGCCGTTGGGCCCGATTAAGATTGACGGCTGCACCACGATTTCTTCGACGTCTGCGCTGTGAGCGAGTTTGGTAAACTGTCGAATCGCGCTGTACTTTTCCTTCCCTCGCGGCGTCCCAGCCTCGTCCGTCACGTCATCCTCCGGCGGGGCGTCGGGGTCTAGGACGTCGGGGTCCTCCATCGCGCGCCTCGCCGCCGCCTTCGTCGCGTCGATCTTCTCAGCCAGGTGCTTCAATAAATCATCAGTCGTGCTGAGGAGCTCCTCGATGCGCTGGTCCTTGCTGTCCTGCACGAGCCGGAGGTAGGCCTCCTCGTCGCCCGCTTTAAGCGCCTCGATCCTCGCGCGCTCCTCCCTCGCCTCCGCGTTCTGCTGCTTCCTGTGGTACGAGAGCACCCCGTTGTTTCGCTTGCGAAGTCGATGCTTCGAGTCCTTCTCCGCCTTTTCCAAAGCCTTGGCGTGCGCAAACATCTGCGCGAGCCAAACCCTTCGCTCCCTCACGACCGCCACGCGCCCATCGATCTCCTTCTTCCTCGCCAGCGACATCGCCAGCCGCTGCTTGCGTGAGATCTCAGCCTGCGCCCTGCGCTCAGCCTCCATCCGTTTCTTGTCCTCCCGGAGCCGCGCCGCCGCCATCCTCGCGTGCAACTCGCGCCGACGCTTGAGCTCCGCTTCTTGCTGCATGCGCGAGTGCATCTGGTGCATGCGCGCGGCGGCGTGGCGGGAGATGGCGGCGACGTACGTGTTCGGGTCGGAGGGCATGCGCGCGGGTCGCATGTCGAGGAGGGCGTCGGGGTCTCGGCATAAATCTTTCGCTCGAGATTCTGCGGCGATCTTGAACCGAACCTTTCGCTGGAGCTCGACGAGTCGAAGCGCCTTGCCCTCGATGACCGCGGGGAGGCGGATCTCGTCCGGGAGGGTATCCGGGAGGGAGTCAATGGCGTCGGCGCGCGTGGAGATCTTGGCGTCGAGCAGGCGCCGCCGCTCGATCCTCTCCGTCTCGGGATCGGGATCGTCGTCGTCGTGATCATCGCCCGCTTTTTCGTTTTCGGAGGGAAACGCCGCCGAGATCGCCGCGGAGGTGGGCTTGCTTGGGTTACCCGCGGCGGCTGCTGTCATCAGGCCGGCGGGGACGGTGAGCCCACGCGCGAGTCGTCCGAACGCGGCGACCTGCGCCCTGAGCTGCGCCGCCTGCGACGCGGTCAGGTCGCCGGTCGACCGCGATGCGGTGGTCGCCGACGCCCCCCGCGATGCGCGCTCCGCGGTCGTCTCGGGCTCGTCCCCTTCGACATTCACCAACGCCCTCGCGTCCGCGGCGTCCTTCACGCGCTTAAGGATCGTCGCGCGCTTCTCGTCGCGTTCCCATCTGGCCAGCTCCCACGCGGCGCCGATGGCCTGCGCGGGATCCTCCAGGTACTCCGCGAATGTGTGCCAGTGCTTCGGCCTGCGCACCGGTTCGCCACCGGGCGTTGGCGGCGGCGTGCGACCGGCCACCGCCGTCACCGCACCCTCGAACATCGTGGCAGTCCCGCACGATGCGCGTCCCGCCGATACCTCACACCCGAGCCGCGCCGTCCGCGCGCGCTCGTCGTTTGAACGAAGGGACAGTCGAGGAGGTGCCTTCTCAACCCTAACCGAACCGCGATCTGACCAGAACTTTCGGGGGCGGCCCGAAAAGCCACGACCGAAGGGCACCCCTTCACTTCCGACGACACCATGGAGACGCGAAGCAAGCGACGCGAGACCGAGCCGATCGTCGAGAAGATCCGCCGCGGTGAGGTATCGGTGTTCGTCGCCGTCGCCGAGGAGCTGCCCGAGGTCTTCAGGACGCACGTGGTGCGCAAGCTCGGGTTGGTTGATACCCTCGGCTTGGCCCACGTGAACAAGTTCTACAACGCGGCGGTGTGGAGCGTTGAGGCCGTGAGATCGCTGGATGAGAAGGCGAAAGACTACGCGAAGCTCCGTAGCTTGACATCGGTCTATCCACCGCTTCATGCTTGTTCGCGGTTTAACAACGTGAAGGCGATCAAGGCGCTCATAAGCTCGGGTGCGGACCTCGAGGAAAGGTCGAGAGAGAAAGCTTTCCCCAGCCCCAACAACATATACGGACGTGTTACTGCCCTTCACATGGCCGCGAATTATTCAAATTTTGAAACCGCGAAGCTGTTGTTGGAGGCCGGTGCCGATGTGAACTCAAGGGCGCAGCATCCGAAGCACAATGGCGGTGTTACGTCCTTATTCTTTGCTCTTGTGGGTGAAAACAACACCGCTAAGCTAAAACTTGTATCCTTGCTCTTGGAAGCGGGCGCGGACGTCACCTTGAAAATGGCTATCGACGGAGCAGACGTAGGGGATGGATTGGGACTAGATTTCGACACCATTTTGGGCTATTACACCAGTGCTATGGATGCCAACGCGGAGGTCGTGAAGATGTTACTGGATGCAGGCGCAGACCCGAACGGTCAGGATACACTTTTTGGTGCGGCGCCGTTACATAACGTAGCCCTTCCGTCCGGTGATGAGGTGGTAAAACTCGGCAAGCTTCTGCTGGAGTATGGAGCCGACCCCCTTCTGACCAATAAAGGCGGAGAGATACCGCTGGATTTTGCCAAGGAGCTCTCGAAAAACCAGGACCTGATCGACCTCCTCACTGAAGCGACTGAGAAAGCGTTGAAAAGTAGCGCCTGATTGTGAAAAAGCCTCCCGACGGAGGCACCCACCTCACTACTTCCGACGACACCCTGGACACGCAGGAGAGAATGATGTTCAATAACAATGCCCTACTCTTCATTCGATCATTCCCGCGCCGCTGAACCCCACGCGTCCCGACATCGCCTCCCCGAGCGCCGTGGCAACCTCCGTCGACGCCTCGCCCAGCGCCTCCCGAACCTTCCCCTCGTACTCGGCGCCCACGTACGACCTGAACCTTCGAAGCGCCGCGACGCACATCGCCAGCGCCCTCGCGTCCCTCGGCTCCGGCTCCGCATCCTTTCCAACCTCCGCGGGCGTGGGTCCCGCGGCGGCGGCGGCGGCGTCGCCGAGCTTGGGCGCGAGGCTTTTCACCAGCGCCAGGCACAGAGCGCCGGCGGAATCCGCCAGCTGCGCGCTCGCGTGCTCCACGGGAAGCGCGGCGTCGTCCATCTCGGCTCGAAGCTTGGCAATCTTACCCTCGATGCGACCGACCGCCTCCTTCGCGCGGCCCGCGTCGACGTGCCGCCCCTGCGACGCCGCGCGGTCGGCATCCGCCGCGGCACGTGCCGCCTGCGCCTCAGCCGCGTCCACCTTCCGCTTCACCGAATTCGCCTTCCACTCGCGGTCCTCGCGATCCGCCGCGACTGTCTCCACGGCGAGGCACGCGATGTCCCAGGCGTCCGCGGTTCCCCACGCGACGCCGCGTGATGCGCCGTCCTCGTCGGTCCCAGCCGCGGTCTCGTCGTCGATGGACTTTTGGACCCACGTGGCGACGTCGTTCGGCGTGACGAGGCCGAGCTCGAGCAGCCGGGAGACGGCGGTGACGGCCATGTGGGGGTGCGCACCCGCCCAGACGCCCGCGGCGGCGGCGACCATGACGTCCGCGCACCCATCCTCGCCAGCCTCGGCATCCGACTTGGTGAGCTCCACGAGCGCGGATTCGTACCGCTTGAGGAGGACGTTGTGGTGGGTGATGCACTTTTGGCCGTGCTGGAGCGCGGCGACTGTGAGCGCCTTGGCGGCGCCGGCGCGACCGAGCGCGTCGAGCTTGCCGCTCGTCTTGAGCCACTCCATGACCTCACCCGCGGGCTTCTTCTCCTTCATGAACGCCTGCAGGTCCCTCAGCGCGCCGCTGCTGCCGTTGAGGGTCTCCAGGATGTAATCGGGGTTCAGCGCGGGGGTGTTGGGCACGAGGCAGTGGAGTTCGTCCGGGAGGCTCTCCTTGACGCGGTCGTAGTAGCTCAGCCGGCAGAGCCTTCGCACCACAGAGTTGCAGAAGGTTCGCTGCGGGTGGTTCGAGGGCTGGTCGGCGACGTGTACCCAGCTCTGCCACGGCCACGCGAGGTCGAAGCACGAGAGGTGGTGCGCCATCCAGTCCGCGAGTCTCTCCCTGGCTTCGAATTCCATGCGGCCAATCTGCCGAAACATCTGGCCGACAACCTTGGCCATCATCTTCGGGAAGCTCGGGATCGCCTTGCACAGGTCCTGGATCACGATGTGGTAGAACACGGCCTCGTGCGCGGGCCTGGGCAGCGCGAGCATCTCGCCGAATAGGGTCTCGGCGACGAGGAACTGGCACCGCTCGGGGTGGTCCGCCGGGAGGGGCAGGGTGCCCATCTGGTCCGCCGCGGGAATGGTCGTCTCGCGCCTGAAACCGGGCTCGAACGCCCAGAGGGTGTCGGCGATGTACTCCTCGGTGACGAAACGCTCGAGGGGACCCCAGTCCCCGGCGTCCCACAGACCCTCGGTCTGCTCCTGGGGCAGGATCCTGCGTCGGTACAGGGTAAAAACAGGGTAAACGGAAAAAGTCAGCTCATACTAGTAGCGCGGGACCAAACGGGGAACCAACGCGGGACCACACGGGCGGCGTCTTCGCTCGGTACGCATTTCTTACATCAGTGAACATCAGGGGATTAACGAGATATATGGAAATGATGAATCATCACCGCGAAGACGAGACCAGCCGCCGGGTTCGAGCGAAAAGTTTGGAAATTGATTCGGGAGAATGGATCGATTCGCACCTGAGACGTGGACGCACGGGGTACGCGGCGAGCGCCTCCGCGGCACCGCTGAATGACATCTCGGCAACCTTGAGCGGCGGCGGGGTGTGATGAGCACCGCCGCCTAGCTCGAACGAATCGCCGGTGATGATATCCGTCACCGGCGGGATGGACTTGACGCTCCACGAAGCGTCGTCCTGAGCGCCGGCTTTGCGCACCTCGTTGACCCTTCCCCAGCACTCCTCGAGCCAATCGTCCACGGTGTCCGCGGCGGAACCCGCGGGCGGCGCGAAGAGCATCGCGGCGGGGTCGGGGCCCTGGCGCCGCTTGCGAAGGTAGTCCTCGATCGAGTCCATCATCACGTCGAATTCCTTGGCGGTTTGCAAGGCGGCGCCGCCCCACGGGAGCGCCGCGAGGACCGCGTACGCGAGGTAATCCGCGCGCGGCTGCCATCCGGGTTCGCCCTTGTCCGCGGCGTCGACGGCGGCGCAGACGACGGCGTCGAGGATGTCCACCGCGGCGGACGCGGTGACGATGCCGACGACGGGCCACACCGCGATGAATCTCAGCAGGAGCCGAGCCTTGATCCTGTCGTCGAGGGATGTGGACGCGAGGGTGGTCTCGAGCTGCTCGCACGTGGCGCGGACGACTTCTTCGACGAACTCGCCGCTGCTGTGGTTGAGCATGGCGACGAGGGTGGCGTACACCGGGGTCTTGACGGGCAGGTTCTGCACGCACTCGAGCACGAACTTGCTCGCGGGCTCGTTGAGCGCGGGGAGATCCTGCGCGAGGAGCCCGCTGAGGTGCTTCATCATCTCGGGGGAACCGTCGCAGTGGATGATGGCCTCGCGCATCTCCTGGAGCTCGCGGTTGCCCGCCACAGGGCCGTTGTTGCCCACCGTGGGTTTGAACACCCGCATGTGGGATCCATCCTATCGTCCGGAATGCGTTGGGGAGGGGGGAATCGGTTGAGTGCCTTGGAACGACGGCGGAGGCGCATTGGGCGAGGGAAGATCGGCGGCGAACCGGCGAGATCGCGGGTGCGGGACGGTGCGGATCGAGGGACATCCGGCGAACGGTGGTGGGATTCCGGCGCGTGACACACCTCGCGACGGTGGCGCTTGCCGCCTCTGAAGTCTCCTCCCATGGTGGCGGCTCTCTCTTGGCGCGCGGGGGAATGGCGTGGCGCTGACGATCCAGGGTTCAGTTCCCGAGGGCAGTTGCTGATTTCAGTTTGCGCGCCTCTAAAAAATCCTACATTTGAGATTCTAAATGTGAGAGTACCCCATCGCCTTGGCGAGCTTGGTTTTGTACTCGCGAATGGTGCCCTTCCACACGGTGACCTTTTTGTTTTCGCACACCCAGATCTGGTCCGCCACCTGGTCGATGAGCCTGAAGTCGTGCGACACCAGCACCACGCCGCCGTTGAACTTCTTCACCGCGTTTGCCAACCCGTCTATGGCGTCGACGTCCAGGTGGTTAGTGGGCTCGTCCAGTAACAGCAAGTTGGGGTTCCGCATGTTGATCATCGCGAACACGATGCGGCTCTTCTGGCCGTCGGACAAACACCCAATCTTCGTGTTCTGCATCTTCGTCGTCAGCCCGAAGCGGTCCAGCCACGAGCGCCAGTACTCATCCGTGCGCTTAAACGAGGGCGAGTTTGGATACGCCGACTTGAAGAAACCAAAAACCGTCTTTCCCGGGTCCAGCTGTTCCGCGCTGTGCTGGTTATACCGCCCGATGAGGAGTGACGGGTGCGGCTTGACGTCACCCTGCGTGGGCGTGAGCTCGCCCGCCATGAGCTTGAGCAGCGTGGACTTGCCGCACCCGTTCGGACCCACCAGCGCGATGCGCGAGTCGCAGTCCACGCCGATGTCGAGATTTTCGTACAGGTAGTCCGACTTCTGTCCGCTGTACGCGAAGCACACTCCGTCGAAGGGCAACACCGGCGACGGCAGCTTGTCGCAGTCGGGAAACTCAAACGTGAACGTGTTCTCCCGTAGCTTTGGCTTGGCGACGGCTTCGGATTTGATCTTGTTGAGCACCTTGTCCTTGGACGCCGCGCTCTTGGCCTTGCCGTTGGCGTGGTTAGCCTCGACGTAATCCGCCAGCTTGGCCATGTCCGCCTGCTGTTTCTCGTAGAGCTTGAGCTGGATCTTCTCCTCCGCCTCCACCTGCGCGCAGAACGTCGCGTAGTTCCCGCCGTAGTACTTCAAATCCCGATCGTGCAGCCACACGATCTTGTTGCACACCGTGTTTAGGAAATCCTGCGAGTGGCTCACCACGAATAGGCACTTCTTGTAGTGGCTCAGGTGCTCCTCGAGCCACACGCACGACTCCAGGTCCAGGTGGTTCGTGGGCTCGTCCAGCAGCAACAGCGTCGGAGCCGCGAACAGCGCCTTGGCGAGCGAGACGCGCATGCGCCACCCGCCGGACATGTCCTTCGTCGCTCGTTCCATCGGCACCGTGTCGTTGGAGAACCCGAGCCCGACGAGGATCTTCCTAGCCTCAAACTCGAACGTGTCCGGGTCGAGCTCCGAGAGCCTGTCGCTGATCGCCTCCAGACGCTCGTCCTCCACGCCGCTCGTCTCGATGATCAGGTCCTGCGCCGCTTCCAGTCTCACGATCTCCTCGGTGACGTGATCCACCACGGATTCAATCGCCGACCTCTCCGTAGGTTCAGCCTCGGCGTGGAGGTGGTACAAGTCGATGTGGTCGGGGATGGGTATCTCGCGCAGCGCGATGGCGTTCAGGACGTTGGTCTTGCCGCTGCCGTTCTGGCCGATGAACCCGTACCGCGTGCCGACGTTGAGCTCCAGCGTGGCGTCGTCCAAAAGCGGCTGGCCGGCGACGGTGACGGAAAACTTCTCGATCTTGACGTCGGTGGAAGTGGGGTTGGAGGCGAGCACGCCCGTCACCGCCCTCTGCTTCGCGAGCATCTGCTGCCCCGAGAGCAGCTCGGGCTCACGCGTACCCCCCGCGGTGAGCTTCGCGATCGCGTCGCTCACGTCCTCCACCGCATCGGCTTTGCCATCGTCGCCGTCGGCGGCGGCGCCCTTGGCCTTGCCGGACTTCTTCGCCGCGCGCTTCGCCTCCTTCTCCGCCGCCCTCGCGGCTTTCTGCGCAGCCTTCTCCTCGGGGGTTAGCGCGGTCAGAAGCTCGCGCTCCTTGTTCTTGACGGGCTTCCCCGTCACGAGGTCGATCTCGCCGGGCATCGTGAAAGCGTTCACGTGCTCCGCGATGTGCCCACTTGTTGTCCTCGGCCGAGAAAAGTCTTTTTCCGTGGCCAAGGGAAAGAGTGCCGTTGCGAATCTCACTCTCAGACTCGCGGTGTAGGCGAGCGGGTGACCCGACAGAGGCCATGGGCTTCTTCGGCAGGCTTATGGTGGCCCTGGGCCTGGCCAAGAAGAAGGTACGTCGCCGGATCGACCCGCCATCGCCCCCGTCCCCGCCTCGAGACCCGCGGTGCCTTCTCATCCATCTTTTCGAACCATCTTCGTTGACCCACGCCCTCGTCCCGCCCTTCGTTCCGAAACAGAGGAGCCTGCTGGTCATGGGACTGGCCAACGGCGGTAAGACGACGCTGGTGAATAACCTCAAGCCGGAGAAGGACCGCGACCCGCCCGATTTCGTCGCCCCGACCGTCGGATTCAACGTCGAGCGCTTCACCCTCAACAAGTGCAAGCTCACCGTCGTCGACATGTCCGGGCAGGGACGGTACCACGAGCTCTGGGAGTGCTACTACAAGGACACGCAGGCCATCATATTCGTCGTGGACGCGGCGTCGTCCGAGGAGCAGCTGGAGGAGAGCAGGCAGATGCTCGGCAACATGCTGTCGCACGAGGACTTAAAGGGGACGCCTCTGTTGGTCTTTGCGAACAAGAGCGATTTGCCGGCGGCGAAGGGCGCCGCCGCCATCGCGGGTGACATAGACCTGACCGGGGCGGTGTGCGATTCGAGGGCGTGGCACATAGGAGCGTGCAGCGCGCTGACCGGGGACGGCCTCGACGACGGCATCAAGTGGCTCCTGGGGAAGGTATAGACCTTTAGCTAAGTATGTAGTCAAATTGGTTTCTAATATTGGCGACGCCCCGTGGGCCTTGCGTGTATGTCGGGCAGCCGAACCGTGTCCGTCCGCTCGACGAACGACGGGAACGTGCGCAGCCTGAGCCGCTCCACCTCATCCTGGAGCACCGCCAGCTCCTCAGCCTGCGCGCGGGCGATGTGCTGCAGCTTGCTCTGCGCCACGACGGATCGCATCTTCTTCTCCGCGGCGACGGCGTTGTTGTCCTTGCCCCCAGCCGCGCCGCCGCGCCCGTCGCGTATGCGCTCGTAGTCCGACACGCTCTCCCGCATCTCGGCGGCGCGGAGTGAGATGTCCTCGTTCTGCGCGGTGATGCTCTCGATCTTACGACGAACCTTCTGGACCTCCTTCTTTTTGTCCGCCAAAAGCCGGGCGTGAAGCTTCACCGCGTGGTTGACCCGCCGCTGAAGCGAGTCCATCTCCTTCTTCTTGCGTTCGCTCAGGGCATCCTCCTCCGTTTTGACGTCCAGGGGATCGTAGAGGATGTCCGGGAGTAACGCGGAGTCCGCGCGGGTCATCTGGAGCTCCTTGATCTTGGCCACCAAGTCGTCAGCCTCCATGTTGAGCCGAGCGTTCTCCCACTCCAAGTCGTAAATTCCTTTTTTGAAATCCTTAATCGCGGTGAGCCGCTTCACCTTGCCCTCGCAGTGCTTGAAGATGGAGTTGTTCAGCGTGTTGACCACGTCGCGCTGGATGAGCATGACGTCCATCTCCGCAGCCTTGGTCACCTCCAAACCGGTCGGCGTGAGGTCCGGTAAGATCGCCTCCGCCCAACCCTGCTTCACGGTGACTGGTACTAAAAAGTCGTAGAGCCTCGCAAAGCGCTTCTCGGCGTGCGCTGCGACTTCACCCTCGAGCTCGTCGATCCTCGCCTGGAGCGCGGCGTCCTTCTCGGTGAGCCTGAACATGTACGACTGGATCTCGTCCATATCTTCCCGAATCCCGCGGAGCTCAGCCTCTTTTTCAATCTTCTTCACCCTGTGCTCCACGAGCTTCTCCCAGTCCTTGTCGCGGATATCCTCGCTCTTGTCGTGCTCGGGATCGAGCGGGTCCACGGGGGGTGGCCTCGGCTTGTGCCCGAGATCCGCCGCGGGCCCGCCCACCGCGCCGTGGAACGGGTCGACGTGCGCCGCGAGCACGACGCTGTCAGCCGCGGCGGCGGCGTCCTCCCCGCCGCCAGCCTGCGCCGGGGGCTTGGCGATCATCGCCGCCGCCGCCGCCGCGAGGGAATCGGCACCCTTGGAGGACTTGAGCTTGTCGGCGGCTCGAAGGGCGGCGCCCGCGCGCGACACCCGTCGCCCCGCGGCTCGCAAGCCCTGGCTCGCGCGGCTACCACCTTTTTCCTTGCGCACGGGGTTCTTGCGTCGCTTGTACAGGTTGAGGAGTTTCTTGATGACGTCCTCGTCGATGTCGCCGAGGGCGCGAACGAAGTTCGTCTCGAGCTTCTTGTCCTGCTCGACGCACGCGTCAAGCCGCTTTTGCGCGGCGTCGACGGTGGCTTGGAACTCCGCCACCGCCGACGCGCTCGTCGCCTTCTTCTCCGTGACCAGCGCGAGCTCCGCGTTGAGCTCGAGCTCGATGCGGACGTCGTCGTCGGCGCCCACCTCGACTTCGTGGGCGCACGCGACCAGCCACGACTCCAAGCGCGCCAGCGTCGCGTCGGTTTCGTTTTTGCGAGCGGAAAACTCGGCGAGCTCCTGGTCCCAGGTCTTGACGATGTCGGCAGCCTCCTGGCGGGTCTTGCGGAGCTCGGCGTCGAGCAGCCTGCGCTTCTTGGCGAGGTCTTCTTGGAAAACCTTGTTTTTCTTGTCGTATTCCCTCGCCGCCTTTTTCTGCTCGTCGCTGTAGTCGTCTGGGTCCGTCTCGAGCATCCAGTCCGGCTTGGGGAGTTCCTCCGCCTGCTTGCCAGCCTCGTCGTTCTCGAGCTGCCCGCCCATCATGTCCTTGAGCGCGCGTTCGGAAGGGTCGTTGGCGCCGCGGCCCGCGAGTCGAGCAGCCTCGGCGGCATCCTCCGCCTCCTTCTTGACGCGGTCCTCCGGGGAGAGCCAGCGTTGCGACTTGATCTCCGAATCCTTCACCGTGACGGGCGCGTTTTCAATCTCCACGAGCTCGACGGTGGGCCTGAACACCGGCGCGCCGTCGTCGGTGGTGTCCGCCCAGCCCTTGAGCTCACGCCTGATGTCGCCGATGCGGATGTTGAGGTCGCCCAGCCTGTCCATGTACCCGTTCTTGACGCCCACCATGTGATCGTAGTCGGCGTTGAACGCCCGTCGAATCTCGCGAGTCGTCATCCGCAGCACCACCGTCTGCGTGATCTTCCGCCGGGGCGGGTACACCTTGAACATGTCGTAGAGGAGGGACTCGTACGAGCTGGCCTTGGCCTTGGCCGCCGCCGCCGCGGCCGCGGCCGCCGCCTCCTCCTCTTCCTCGTCCTCAGTTTTCTTCTTCTTCTTTTTCCCGTCGCCGCCGCCCCCGGCGGAGGCGGGGAGGTCCACGCGAAGGTCAAACAGATCCGTCGCCGGGATCTCCCCTTGGTCCGCGAGGTACTCCTGCTCAGCCATCTCCATCCGTCGCAGGAACGCCACGCCCTTCGCCAGCACCGCGCGCCTGTCTTCCACCATCAAGGGGTAGTTGTAAACCACGGTATCGTGATCCTTGAACCCCACGACGGCGGACCCGTGCGTGGCCATGGTATCCCAGCACTCCTTCTTGATCTTCGCGCCGAGGTAGTCGGTGTACAGGGTATCCCGTGCGAGAACCTCTTTAGCCGCGGCGACGCGCGTGTCCCCTTCGGCGATGAGCTCGTCGCGGAACTTTTCGTCGATGAGCAAGTCCTCGCGCGGGATCCGCTCGAGCTCGTCGGCGTCCTCGTTTCGCTTGATGGTCTCCTCGAGCTTTGACCTCAACGCCTTGACCTTCTCGAGCGTCGCAGCCTTCGCCGCGGCCACCTCCGGGATATCGTCCTCGTCCGCGGCGGCGACCGCAACGACCTCGGACTCCGTATCCTCCGTCTCGGCTTCGGCATCCGCGGGCTTTTGGTCCTTGAACACGGGTTCGTCCGGGTCGTCTCGGGGTTCATCCGGAAGCGGCCCGGAAGCGTGCGTGCGCCCCTTCGCCCTCGCCTTCTCCGCGGCCGTGACTAACGCGTCGTCCACCTTCACCTCGGGGAACGAAGAGGCGTTTTTGAAGACGATCACCGCGCCGTCGTTGCCGGCGGTGACCAGCCTCCCGCCGGGCGCCGCCACCACCGCGACGGCGCCGCCGCTCTGCGAATCGTGCGCGGCGAGCTCGGACGTCACGCGGTCCTTGCTCCAGATCGAAACCTTGCCGTCGGTGTTCGCGACCGCGATGGCGTCGCCGGCCGCGATGAGCCCGCCGCCGATCGCTTTACCCACGCCCCCGGGCTTACTCCAATCGGGCTTGAGCGTATCCGTCGAGCCCGAGGTTGGAAGCGCGTACGCTCGAACCGAACGATCCGACGCGATTCCCGCAAACTGTCCCTTACCCCCCGATCCCGCGATGGCCACGAGGGAGAGCTCGAGCTTCACCGACCGAACCGAAGGGGCGTCCGGGACGGTCCACTCGTTTGTGGGTTCACCCGATGGCGCGCCAGTCGCCGGAGGCGTCACCACGGCGACTGTCGCGTTCGGCCCCGCGACCAGGAGCTGGTCGTCGGAGGTCCAGCACGCGGCGACGGCACGGCCAAAGTTGATCGGGAACGGCACGCGGCCCACGACCCTCGCGTTGCTCACCCCCGTGTCCGCGTTTTTAGCAACCTCGATGAACCAGCACCCGTCCTTCTCATCCCCGGCGACCGCGACGTGGGATCCGGACGGGGACACCGCGAAGGCGTCGGGCGCGGACTTCGTGAGCCTGACGCGGAGTAAGAGCTTCGGGTGGTGCGTCACGCCGCCCGGGCACTGGTACACTCGGGTCACGCCCCCCGCCGACGCGACGGCAAAGACGTCGCAGCCGTTCGCGAGTGAACCGGCCGAGCACGCCGCCTGCGCCCGCCCGCCCGCGTCAATCGTCCACGCGCACTCGCCGGTGGTGAGGTCCCAGCCGCGTACGGTGCCGTCGACGCCGCATGTGGCGGCGCCGTCCGCGAGGGCCACCGCGCCCATCGCGGAACCCGAGTGGTGTGTCCCAATCTTCTCAGCCGCGCCAAACGACGCGGACGAGTCGGAAGAGACCTCCTCCTTTGTGGTTTCCTCCGTAGTTTCCCCCTCCTTGACACCATCCTCGACGTTGACGAGGTAGATCCCCGCGCTGTCCGTCGCGACGACGGCGGACTCGAACCTCTCGCCCCCCACGCTCACGAACGTCGCGCGCTCGCCGACGTCGCCGACTAAAACCTCGCGATCGAAAACGGCTCCGGCTTTCGCGTTCGGGTGCGCGTGGAACCTCAGGGCCACGCCGCCGGTATACGAACCGCCGGAATACGAACCGCCGCGACCCGCGAGCACCGCGTGTCGCCTCGTGAACGCGATGGCGTCGATCGGAGCGCGTCGCGGTGTCGCCGCCCACGCGTGTCCGTGTCCCGCCGGCTTTGCCTCCCCCGCGTCGAAGCATTCATTCACGCGGTGCGTCACCTCACCGGGCGGTGCGAGCACCTGCCCGTCGTGTGGCGAGCACACCAGAAGAACCCCTCCGTCGGTACCGATGCAGACGGTGTTGTTTGGGGACCACGCGGCGGCGGTGACTGATCCCGGCGCGACGCCCGCGGTTTTCACGTTTAGATTCTTGACTGTCGTGATCAGCTTGTCCCACGCGCGCTCGATGGCGTGAATCGCGGCGCCCGGGTTATCGCTCAGCGTCCCTTCCGGCGTGTACGTGACGAGCAGATCGTGCGCGTTGAACGGGTTGAACGCGATCCCGACCGCGTCCGCGTGGAGCGGTGAGTTCGCGACTTCATCGTCGAGGGCGTCGGATCGCCTGACGCTGAGCCTGTGGTCGGGCGCGGTGGACGCGAGCGCGAGGAGCTTACCGTCGCGGGAGAACGCGAGCGCGCTGACCCCGACGCTCGCGCCGCACTTCGTGAGCGAACCCAGCGTTGACAGGTCCGAGTCGAGCGCGTGGACGTGCACGGCGGGCGCGCCGGGTCCCTTGGTGGCGTACGCGACCATCCCACCGTTCGCGGGGCTCGTCGCGAAGCACGAGATCCCGGTTCCCGCGCCCGCGAGGAAGCGCGCGGTG
>Ga0315315_10003202_pt1 | contig 15028 bp, 10 predicted proteins | sample M140m3416metaG_FD_203699 | JGI IMG/M metagenome (GOLD analysis project Ga0315315, IMG submission 203699) | Ammonia-oxidizing marine archaeal communities from Monterey Bay, California, United States - M1 40m 3416 | ecosystem: Environmental > Aquatic > Marine > Intertidal zone | place: USA...
TAGATCGCTCACAGGAAACTCGTTTTATACGATTCATAACTGAGTCTTTGGGAACACGTGACTTAAAAACTTTTCTGACTCTCAAACAAGTTACTTCACCATAAAAATTATGGATTGCTGTAATGGCTGCGTCGCCTTCTGCTCGATGTGGATCCACTTTCTACCTCCCTGTAAAAATAAGAACTACCTCTTTGGAGAGAACCGCAAACGACCTTTTCGCATAACACATGTTTCAAATTTTTTTAAAAAACATGATTTAAAGCTCAAAAGACGCAAGAACACACTGCAAAATTGCGTCGCTCAGCCCCTGGCCTCTTCCCAGAGTCTCCAAGTAACCTGAAGTAATACCCCGACAGCAATGGTTTCTCAACGTTCGAAGGTGTTCAGATTGTATCTAGAAAGTTTTCACACATTTACGTGTACAGCATGACTCCAACCATACTTTGTCACAAAGAACAGCTGCAAAAGTTCTCGACACTTTGAAAATCCTGCCTACGATTTCAATATGGTTTCTCAGTCACATTTTTCTGTTCGACAAGCTCAGCAAGACTTTAGTCATACTGAACAATCCTCGTTATTACGAAGGACTAGACAAAGTGAATCTGGCCAAAGCGAATCTGGCCAAAGCAAATCTGGCCAGCTCAAAAAAACAACGGCAACAGTACTTGTCTTTGAGCCCGACGACACATCTATGAAAAAGCTGTGTGCATTTCTTCGAAGAAACGGATTCCGTGTTCTTTCTACTCAGCGACCAGAGGGCGTAGAATTTCGGTTCAAAACATGGCCGAAACCCGATTTGCTTATAATTAGCGCCCACCAAAACGCTGATATTGCGCTGAAAGCGTTCAATGCATTTTCGTGGAATCCGTATCTTGCAAAGTGCCCGGTGTTTCTTATTGGAGCCAGCTGTCAGAAAGAACTCCTGACAAAATACGCCAAAATTGACCACCTTAGAAAGGTTATTCTCACACCTTTTAAGACGGAACTATTCGTACGTGTTATCAATTCTTTGATTCGTCGCTCACAACGAGCCTGACGCCGGACTGCTTCTTCACTGATAGCTTGATCAAGGTGACTCTGGTAGTTCTCTCTCCTGTAAAGTTTTAATGATTACAGAGAAATTACTCCCCTGATGTGACCAGTACGTTCTTGCGAGCGTTATCGCCGAAATAATGTAATAGTGCTAGGTGGCTCTACCAAACCTTAAGAGGATTACGAGCCCATACGTACTGGTTCCAATTCTGTGTCAATCACGTTAGCAACACAATGAACTTTGGAAGAAATATCCTCTTAGCGTATGTCATGGCGAGCCTTGCAAGCCCACTACTTCATGCTGCCGACCCAGCGGCCGCGATAGAAGACAACGGCCTTTATGACTTATATACACAGAATGAAGTGCCGGCTCCGGTCACACTGATGCCACGCGCGGGTGTTCCTGATGAAGATGTCTACCAATATCGTGCTGCTGCTCCACAAGAAACCGTTACTGAAGAAGGGGCTACTCGATATCTCGAAACAGACTTTTTGCTGAAGCGTGGTATTAACACATACGGATGGATTGACATTGGCATTGGGGCAAATGACTGGGGTGCTGATTGGAATGGACCAGTCACATTCAATGATCGTGCCTGGCAAGGGCAGATGAATCAGCTGTATTTGGTAAACGAACGAATTCTTAATGACGATAGTTTCAGCTGGGGTGGCCGTATTGATCTTTTGTATGGCACTGATTTTTTATATACCGTCGCCGCAGGACTTGATGCCTATCGCACCTATCCTGACCCTATTGGTCTTTCAGGGCCTCGATGGGCAAGTAGCCGATATTACGGCCTTGCCATGCCGCAACTTTATGGAGAGTTTGGAAGCCAGGAACTTAACGTCAAGTTTGGACACTTCTACACCTTAATTGGTTATGAAGTCGTCCCGGCGATCGGTAACTTTTTCTACACTCATGCATACACCATGCAATATGGGGAACCATTTACGCACACTGGCGTCCTTGGAACCTGGGTGCCGAATGATCAACTCACAATCATTGGTGGCATCACCAACGGATCAGACAATTGGGATAATGGCCTCGAGACTGGCCGAACCATCGCAAATCAAAACTATGCAAACTACAACAGTAATGCATCATTCTTGGGAGCAATCACGTTCTCGAGTTCAGATGGCACACAGGCACTTACACTGGCCAACTCAAGTGGGAATGAGCTTGCGGCAGAAAGTTTTGTGAACCCCAACACCGCCTATGTTGGAAATCGAACCGTCACAAGTCTCGTGTACTCAAATGAATTCACAAACAAACTCACGTACGTGTATCAGAGTGACTTTGGTTACCAGGCATATGCTGGTGGAGATAGTCCGATTTATTACGAAACACAAGGACAGCAACCGGGATCAGCCTACTGGTATGGAGTGAACCAATATGTATTTTATAACTTCACTGACTATCTGATTGGTGGCCTTCGACTGGAGTGGTTCCGCGATAACAATGGGACAAAAGTACAATATGGACTTCGTAGCGGCTCACCTGAACTAGGTAACTTTGCTGGAAATTTCTGGACCATGACATGGGGGCTGAATTACCTTGTTGGCAACAATCTCATCATACGACCGGAACTTCGATACGACTGGTTCAGTCAAGATGTGGGCAATGCCGCACAAGGCGTAGGCTTACCGTTCGGCAGACTCGCTGGTGGCCTTGGGACGCAGAGCGATCAGTTCTACGGTGGCTGCGATGTCGTCTGGCAGTTTTAATTGTAAGAAAATGAGCCTGCCGTTGTGTTGGACCATCCTTCACCGACATCGTCACATCAAATGCCGGCCGTGCCTGATCAAAGATGTTTCAGTGCGGTGAACCAGGAAAGAACGCCATCGATGTCTGATGACACTGGCCCAAAATAATAATCCGGCCGGACAATCACGATTGTTCCACTATCAACTGCCAAGGACCGTGCAAACGGTCTCGCTTCTTCAGTAATTTTGCCCTCTGAATCTACTGCATCAATAGCTATAGCATCTGGTCCAGCTGCACTGATGACACGACCCCACATTGATTCATCTCGTGCGCCACTCCCAAGCCGAATAACTGTACAACCAGTCCCTTTAAAAAGATCATAGATTGATACACCGTCATCACCCCAAGGAACATCTGGACACCGACGACCAATCCAACGGTCTCGTTCATTTTGAGCAAGTGGCCCTTCGCAATACTCCACATCAACTTCAGAAAGTCGATTGACAGCCTCTTTTCGAATCGGTGCCAAGCCAACGATATATGGCAAAATCCTACGCCGAAAAAAGCGAATCAATGGATTCTGATTCATCATGATTCGTAGCATCCTGCCGGAACCTTGTAAGACCGCAGCCCCAACCGGATGTCGCTCGCTCTGATAGGTCTCAAGAAGAGCCATCGATGCTTGTTCCTTTTCGACCATGGCAAGTTTCCACGAAAGGTTGACTGCGTCCTGAATACTTGTATTCATACCCTGCCCGCCTGCAGGACTATGAATATGTGCCGCATCACCTGCAAGAATAACTCGGCCGTGACAATAGCGATCGACCTGTCGCTCATTGATTCGAAATTCTGAAAGCCAATGTACTTTTGTTAGCTTCCAATTGAGACCTGATCGCGAGCAAAGCATGTGAAACATCTCTTCGCCTGTCGGATCACGCCGTGGTATTTCAGGATCAATCGGGCCTGCATCGGCAATGACACGCCAGACTCTTTTGCCATACGGGAACAGCCCAAGCAATCCTGCTGGTGCAAGAAACATTCGAATGCGATCCTCTGGACCGCTGTCTGCCAACTCAAGATCTGCGAGTAACCATCGCCGATCAATCGCTACCCCCGGGAACGTCACACCAAGACATTTGCGAACCGTCGAGTGCGCACCATCAGCACCAACAAGCCAGTCACAGCGTGAATACTCACCATCAGAAAATTGTACATCAACGTATTCTTGGCATGGTGACACTTCTTTGACTTCTGTCCCCCATTCCACTTTTACACCAAGGCTCTCGAGTGCTGCATTGAGAACTGCCTCTGTCTTATTTTGAGGAATGAACAGGCCGTGTGGAAATTTTCCAGCATTCGTGCCAAAGTCAATCTCTTGAAGAACACTGCCATCTGCCTCGAATTGAATCCCGTGCACCGGTCTTCCGTGGGCAGTAAATCGTTCAACAGGAACAGACGGATGGAGGACTTCGAGCGATCGTCTCCAGAGCACTGCTGCTTTGGATAACTGCGAGGGCTCTGGTGCCGCATCAACTATACGAACATCAATACCACGACGTGCCAGTTCTATCGCAGTAACAAGACCAGTAGGTCCAGCGCCACACACAAGCACAGACATTGAGGTCTCCATAAACCAATCCCAAACACCCACGACATGCATCAGAGAACTGCATGCTGCTAGCAATACACTCAAACCTATTCTACCCGAAACTACTGACCTCATTCAGTGATCGACTACCTCAATGACCCTTCGAAAAATATCAGGGGTTGAAGACGCGCTCGTTGGCGTGAGATATTCTAGGATTAAACGCCAAACTTTTTTCACGGACTTTGCCACAAGGAAATCTAGGGTCACACCATGGAAGCAACAAGACGTACATTTCTTCAAGCTGGCGCTGCCCTAGCTTCTGCTGGATTCAGTCGAAGTCCTACAATCGCCGCAGAAAAAAATTTCCAATGGCAAAGCGGCCAAAGCCCATGGCCAATGTGCCTTGACACTGCAACACTTTCAAAAGATGTGCCACTCGAAAAAAAAGTTGACGTGGTTGCACACTCCGAATTTGATGCGATTGAACCTTGGGATCGTGAATTAGCTGCATATGAAGAAACTGGTCAATCTCTCAAGGAACTCGGAGCGAGTATTCGTGAAAAAGGCTTATTTGTTCCAAGCGTCATCGGCTTATGGGGAAGCCTGGGGAACACAAAAGAGGACTTCGAATCTCGTCTTGAAGAATATCACACCAGACTTCGCATGATTCGTGACATTGGTGCTGAACATGTACAAATCATTCCCGATTTAAAAAAACGAGAGACGTTTACGAAAGATGTTGGTGCCTGGTGTTACAGACGAATCAGTGAAATCGCACTAAATGAATATGGTCTCAAAACAGGCATCATCTTTCTCAATGCCGTGCCGGAACTCAAAACAATGTCTGATGCCGTTGATGTCGGCATGATGTCAGGATGGCCAGACCCAAAGATTATTCCTGACACCTATCACAATTTTCACGGCGGTACAGAAACAAATGCTTTACGAATGTTAAATCCTGAGGCTATCGCTATTTTTCAGTTCGCTGACTCACCCCAAGGACTCGAGCGACAAGACACCTGGTGTGATGAAAAGCGAGTCCTGCCAGGCGATGGAATTCTTCCACTGGTTGAACAACTGAAAATTCTTTATGAAATCGGATACACCGGATGCGTTTCCCTTGAACTCTATAACCCAATCTACCGCAAACGTGAGCCCAGAGAATTCCTCAAGGAAGCTCACCAAAAAACTCTAGGCGTTATTAAACAGGCCGTACCCCATGCATGAGAGTGGCTCTTGCTCAGGCATTCCTAAAAACACTTTAAGCAAGATCACTTTCATAACCAAAGATAAACTACGGTGTTTTATCTATTGAGGGAACTGATGCTTTCCGGCCTTTGCTGCCTCATACACTTCTCGAGTGTCCATCGCTGCCCCCGGGTCTCCCTGAGACCGCATCCACGCCTGTAACGCATCTTGAAGCTGGTTTACTATTTCTTTGTATTCTAGTTGCCCGGCAAGATTCTTCATTTCGTACGGATCGTCAACTGAGTCGTATAGTGCGACAGCAGGACGTGTCGTAAAACGATTGATCAACTGATACGTCCTATCATCTTGCCAACAATCTCTCATCCATGTTGACCAGTATTTTCTTTCAATTTGATCTCGATCTGTCATTCCCATCAGATGCTTTTCAACATATGCATTCTGATGTCTCAGATTCAGCACCAATCGATATGTACCGTCACTGATTGAACGGATTGGATAAGACGGTCCTTCAGGATAGTTGTTATGCAGACCAAAAACATATTTTCGCTTTGATGGCTTGCGGCCTTTGAGACTTGGAAGGAAGCTCATGCCGTCACACTTTTTCTGAATACTGGATTCACTTTCGCCATTCGCATCAAGCAGTGTCGGAACAACGTCGGCATACTGCACTAATGCATCGGTTCTACCTGGCTTGATCATGCCGGGCCACGAAGCAATCAAAGCTGTGTGGACACCCGTATTCCAATTAGTCCATTTGTTACCCGGAAACTGTGAGCCCTGCTCCGATGTAAAAAGCACAAGCGTCTCGTCACGCTTCCCAGTAGCATCAAGCACGCCAAGAATGTCACCCACTTGGCTATCCATATATGTAATTTCCGCAAGATAGCGTGAAAAACACGTTCGAGTCTCAGGCGTGTCAGCAATATTTTCTGGCAGTTCAATGGCTGCTGGTGGATATGCAGACGGATCACCCATGACCCAAGGGACATGTGGATCAACCAGCGCTACAACAAGACAGAATGGACCGCGAGAGTCTCGACCCATAAACTCTTTAATGCCATCAAGGCTATGTGTCTTTGTTGGGTTTTTGACGCAGCTTTTTTCAAAACCATCAACCATCTCAAAAGGAAAGACGGACTTTGGTTTAACATGAACTTTGCCGCTTATTCCAACACGGTAACCGTACGGCTCTAAATACTGTGGAAGGCTACGTACTCCAGTACGACTTGAGGAGTGATTGTATGCACTTCCGTTAGCAACTGGATATTTTCCCGTGAATAATTCGGACCGGCATGGCTGGCACATGGCTTCACAAAGATATGCCCGATCAAACACCAAACCATGTGCTGCCAACTGGTTAATATGTGGCGTCTGAGCTGTTTTTCCTCCGTACAGCGACAGATCGTTATAGGTGCAGTCATCGGCCATGATGATCAACACATTTGGGCTTTTCCGGTCGGCTGCTAGAACTATGAAACTACTAAAAAAAATGACTGCGACGCTAAGTGTTTTACTAATTGATTGCATGCAGGAGCCTCCCAAAGCCTTCCATTTTTCGTTCCTTCCATCTTTCGTTCCTTTCATCTTACGTTAGAGTACGTTGGTTACCACAATAGAAATTGGCTGAGAATCTGATACACCAACAGGCCCTTCAATTATGCGACTATGCACCCCGTATTTCTTTTGTAGTCTCATCCTTAGTATGTATTTTCCTAATCAGTGTGCTGCAGAACAACCCACACCCATGAAACTTGAAAAACTCTACGAGGAACAGACTGTGTCTGTCGAAAAAGATGGTCACGACATTTCTTTTGGATATCGCCTCTTACGACCCGAGCCAGCAGACTCAGAGAAGAAGTTTCCTCTTGTCTTGTTTTTTCATGGTGCTGGAGAACGTGGATCAGACAATTTAAATCAACTTAAGTATTTCCCAACATGGATGACAGCCGATCCCCTCCGAGATAAATATCCGTGTTTCATTCTCGCTCCACAATGCCGAGAGGGCTATCGATGGTCAGCCGTAGATATGACAACAGATATGGAAGCTGCTCTGAAGGCTCTCGACCACGTCATCGAAACAGAAGCAATTGATACCGATCAGATTCTTGTCACTGGACTTTCAATGGGTGGTGCTGCAACATGGGAAGTTGCCATGCGAATACCTGACAGAATTGCTGCGGCAGTTCCAGTCTGCGGCAAGAGTGAAGAACAATATGCTGAACTGGCAAAAGATGTACCCCTCTGGGTTGTTCATGGCGATGCCGATACAGTCATCCCGGTAGACTGCTCACGCTCCATGGTCGCCGCTGTGAAGGAAGCCGGTGGTCATCCAAAATACACAGAACTACCAGGTGTCGGCCATGATTCTTGGACCGCTGCATATCATGACAAAGAAATACTTGATTGGTTTTTCAAGCAGCACCGCTGACGAACATGCTGCGACAAAACACCCTGCTTTATTTTTCACGATCGGTTCTGCTCAACACTCTGAATGAGGCCATCACGAAGGGTTATCACGGTCTTCGCTCTCTCGGCAATGTCTGGTTCATGGGTCACCATCACAATGGTTCTGCCCGTTTTATTCAACACATCGAGCAGGTCCATGATCTCATTGGATGTTGCGGTATCTAGATTTCCTGTGGGTTCATCTGCAAGTATCACATGAGGGTTATTGACTAATGCACGAGCAATTGCGACTCGTTGCTGCTGCCCACCGGAGAGCTGGCTTGGTCTATGGTCAAGACGACCAGCAAGCCCGACAAGTGTTGCGAGCTTGGTACTCAACTCCCGACCATCAGGACGAACCGGCACCTGATATGACAACGGTACCATAATGTTTTCAACCACGCTGAGCTGCTGAATCAGGTTGTAGGACTGAAAAACAAAACCAAGGTAACGACCACGAACGCGTGATACGTCTTCGTCAGTCAGGGTCGCAACATCATGACCACCGAGCAAATACTGACCGGAAGTTGGTCTATCGAGGCAGCCGAGCAGATTTAAAAGTGTACTTTTCCCAGAACCTGATGTGCCCATAATCGCAACAAAGTCACCTTGCTTGAATTCAAGGGAGACACCCGCAAGCGCTTTGACATCCTGTCCGCCGAGTCGATAGACCTTGGTGACATCACGTACCATCGCAACACGGACAGGTTCTGACACCTCCTCCTTCGTTTTACTCATGACGAAGTGCCTCGATTGGATCCATGTTGGCGGCCCGCTGCGCTGGGTAGATACCAAATACAATGCCAACACCAACCGAAATACCAAACGCTGCAATAATCGACCAAGGTGCTAGTCTCGGCTCAAGCTGATGAATTGTTGGTGGTAGTGTTGACCAGACATCAGGCATAAAACTTCTAATCGCCAACCGAACACCCTGAACGGTAGGGCCACAAAGAAAACCAACTGCGACGCCCAAAAGACCACCGGTACCAGAAAGCACAACCGTCTCCCAGAGAAACTGTTGAACAATCTCTCCTTTCGTTGCACCCAAAGCGCGCCTGACGCCAATTTCTCGTGTGCGCTCAGTGACCGTGGCAAGCATAATATTCATGATGCCAATGCCACCAACGACTAACGATATCCCTGCTATTAAAAGCAACAGTACGTTGAACATCATCCGCATCGTTTCGGCCTGCTCCAATAATTCTTTAGGCACAACAACAGCATAATCAACTGTTTTGTGATACCGCTCAAGCAATGCACGAATAATATCAGCGGAGGCATCAACCGCTGCCACATCATCTACAACAGCAGTAATTTGATTCAGTTCGATAGTTTCGTTCTGAAAAGTACCTCCACGCACAGTGATCACACGATCACCTATCCGTTTTTGAAACGTATTAAGCGGGATATACACATCACGGTTGTACTGCCTCGCTGAAAAACTTCCTCCAATAGCAGCAGCTGCTGTTCGGTCTTGCGCAACACCGACAACAACGTAAAACTCGGTACCAATCTGAATGGCTCGACCAAGAGGATCTTGAATCGGAAATAATCTTTCAGCAACGTCATGTGCCAGTACAGTGACATTTTCAAGTCCTTGTAGATCTGATGCAGCAAGCGGTCGACCACGAGCGATAGGAAGACGGTTGATAGAAAAATATTTAGGAGTGCAGCCGATCACCTGGGCTGGAACAACGTATTCATCACGACGCACATCTCGACTAATTTCTCGCATTGGTACTGCCGCAGAAATTGTTGGAATATTGGTAATGATACGGTCATAATCTGAGCGCAATAACCCGTAGGCAATCCCGGAACGACTTCCGCTGTCACTGTTGGCCTCTTCTGATGGCTTGATCGTTCGAATGATTATGCTTGTTGCACCAAGATCTTTAATTTGTTGCTGTGCTTGATAGCTCACACCTTCACCCATAGCAACGAGCCAAATCACAGCGGTCACACCAATAAGAATGCCCAAGACGGCAAGTGCTGAACGAAGCTTATGAAGCATCAGGCTGCGGAAGCCAAGCTTGAGTTGCTGAATGACGTTCATGCGTCGATTTCACTCTCTACAGGGTCGAACTGTCATAAGGACTGCCTATCTATCACGTATACGGCATGCACTTTTGAACTATTCTTTTCTTTCAGGCCGACCCGACCACTCCGAACGCTGTTCCTGTTCACGTGAAAGCGATGCTCCAAGCACTTTTTCAGGATTTAAGAATACCTGTTCGCCTTCCTCAAGCCCCTGCACGATCTCTACAAACCTATCATCACTTTTTCCAAGCATCACAACTCGTCTTTCAAATACCTCTCCATCTCGTGCAGCACAAACAAATTCTTCTCCGTCTTCGATCACTGCAGCAACAGGCACTGCAATCACATTTTTAAGGTCTGAAACAATAATTGTTGCCTCAGCAGTAAACCCAGGCCTGAGGGTTTCAGAATTCTCATTAATTCGTACGCCAACAATATATTTTTTTGCTGTTGAGAACCAGTTTGACTCTGGTCGATTTGCAACTGACGTCACCACACCTGGAAATTTCAGATCCTGCACTCGCACAATCGCAGGCATTCCTAGTGTAATCTCATCCACTTTCGACTCATGGACCTCTACATCTGCTCGCATTTTTGTGAGATCAGGGAGCTGCAAGATAACTTGCCGCTCTTTCACAGAGGTGCCTTCTTTAATTTCAGTCTCACGATCTCTTGATCTGGAGTTTGCATAAATGACCAGACCGTCTTGCGGTGCTTTGATGGTACACTTAAGAAGTTCGCCCTCGAGCCTCTCAAGTTTGATCTGCTCAAGTTCAAGAGCAGCTTTTTCACTCGCAAGACGGGCTGCAGCTGAATCACGCATGCTTTCAAGCTCAGTGATTATCTTTGGCTTTGTGTATGTCGTAAGGACTTCAAGTGCTATGTTTGCAGTACCAAGATCAAGGCTTGCTCGTGCTACAGCTGATTTCTGTGCTTCGAGTTGCTGTGGTGTGATATAGCCCTTTCGAAACATACGTTGCCCATACGCAAGTGTATTTTCTGTTGCCTGAAGTCGCTCTGTTGCAGCAGTGACATTGGACTCCGCAGTACGAAGATCTTTTCTGAAGAGACCCTCCCGATATTCTTCAACTGCAATTTTTGCAGCGGCGTGATCTTTATCCGCCTGAATCATCAGGGCTCTCGCTTTTTCATAAGCAATTTTTTGAGCAGTCGCATTTTCAGATAAGACTGAAGCATCGAGTTTGACAATGTCCATACCCTCGGTTACTCGATCACCATCGTCTACAAGCCAGATAATCGTAGCGCCACCAGCTACATCACATGTAATGTCAACATTTTCATCGCTTACTAAACTTCCTTCTTCAGTGACGGTGATTTTAAGATCTTTTTTTTGAACTGTATACACAGACAAACCTGTAAGGTCGGCTGCTTGATTCGCATCTGGTAAAAATTCAAGAAGGCGTGGAGCAAGAAATACAGCTACGAGAAAAAGCGAGACAAACAAGAGGAACCATACCCACCCTCGCCGAGGGCTTTTCCCTACAGGCTCCTGCTGAGCTGTCGGATTTCCCAATAGATCTGCGATAGCGGCTGCATTCGTAGTAGCCGTTGGTTGTTCGAGTACTGATTTTGATGATGCTGAACTATCCACAAATGAGCCAATTCGTACTGGGGAAAACAGGGTATTTTTCTATTCCACTATGTTGCTTCGCTTAAGTTTCTCACACAGTTTTTTATCTTATAAGAGATATCGAAAGCCACTGCTGATTCAACCATAAAGAACCATCACTTTAAAAATGATGGTATCAAATCTGCCCACGGCTGATCCTCCTTAGTCTCTGTAGACGCCGGAAGTACATCCTTATTCTTTGTTTGATTATTGCTTTCAGATTCCGACTCTCCTGAATTCAATGGCATTGCTCGAGCAATGATGCTCGGCAGAATCCCTGGTGCCTCGTGCACTTTCATTTCTGCATCTCCAGGTAACGGTGGCGGTGGGTCGATTTCTTCCAGATGATCGAGCCACTCTTGAGGCACTGGCGGTGGGAGAGGCATCTCCTCGTTACTTGTACGGCTACAGTCCGTAAAGGGTTTATCTATCCACACACCATGTTCATCAAGATTCATGACACCAAGTTGGTAGGCGAGTGATGCTCGTGTTGCATAATAATTGACCCATATGCTTGTCAGGGCATCCTGAGAACTCCGAAGATCATTAAAAGCATAGATGAGATTGAGCGTCGCAGTCGGTGCCAGCTGGCCTGCTGCTATGTCAACAATCGGGATTGATCCATCAGCACTCGGCGGTGGAGGTGGGGGTGCTGGTTGACTGAGACTCAATCGTGTCTGATCAACTCGGCGAATGGCAATAATCACTGCTCGGCGCTGGGTCTCGAGGTTTCTCTCGTCCAATTCGAGTTGTCGTAACAATTGCCGGATCGAAAGCTTAATTCTATCTTCATACCGTATCTGCTGACGCCTTACCTGCTGATAATCAAGAATCGCTTGCCTAAAGTTATTGCGCTCGATTAATCGAGTAAGAGGTGCATCAAACCGAAGCCGACCACCCATTTCACCAGTTGGTGCACGGAAGCGAGCTGGGTTATTGCCTGTCGTACGTAGATTACCATCAATCTCAAGATCGAGACCGGCAAGTAATGACATAGCATTAAATTGAATAAGTCGCCACTGATCGACTAACGCAGCACGATTGTTCATCCAGTCCAGCCGATTCGCACGTGATATTTCAAATGCGATATCCGGGTCAATTCGTTCAGGCTCAATTGCAATTGCCTCAACACGCGCACGCGCCTGGATAAGTGACATCTCATCAACAGCTGAAGCAATTTCTGAAACCAGTCCAACGACTGCATCCGCAGTCTCCCGAAGATTCTCTGGTACAAGTGCCTCACCAAGAGCTTCAATTTCTTTTTCGTTTGTCTCAATTTGCTTGAGAAGACGTTCAAGATCGTCGTTGAGGAGCCGCATCTCACGGGTGAATGTTTCTTTTTCTGTTGGACGCATACGACTAATTCGATATGTCGCATCTGCATCAACACGCTGAAGATCTGACAAAACATCCACAGCTTGCAACTCAACTTGATCTCGTAAGAGATCAAGTTTTTCAAGTGATGCTTTGATCAGCGATTGATCCGCCTCGGCCAGCAGCCGTTCAGTATCTTTGAGTTCTTCTTTTGAATCAGCCGGAGGCTGTAATACTGACTGTTCTTTTTTTATTGAAACTTCTTTTTCTGTGTCACCAACAACATTTCCCTGACCTTCCTGATTTATTGGAGCTGGCAAAAGGAGTGGGCCTGCGGGCTGTTTCTCCACTGCGGGAGGCACCAACTCAAGTGCTGCAGGATCGTCGTTTATAGAATCCTGCCGGGGGTCATCGACTTCTTTCAGCGGCTCTTCGGCACCAAAAGAATATGTTGCCAGAAAATCACCTATACCATTCTGCAAAGCCTGCATCTCCGGACTGATAAATTGAAATGGTTTGATAAATGTTTCATCAAGGGCCATTGCTGTATCTGATGGAATATTCAAAGTATTCACTTTAAATGTTTCGATCTGGTTCGCGAGTCCAGTCTTCGCCTGAAGAAGGGTGGCACGGCTCGTCTCCACGCTCTGGCGCAATTGATCAACCTGCTCAACACCCACAAGTCCAGCCTCAAGATTAGCATCCAGTTGAGCAAGAGCCCTCAGCTGTGCAGCAAGATTCTGCTCCTGATTTCGTATCTGTTGGCGGGACTGCAAAATCCCAACAAATCCCCCTAACTTGGCTGCACCACCACCAGCAAAACCAGCTCCTCCAGTTCCACCACCTGCGGTCTGCAAGCCGTTTCCCTGCCCGCCGAAGAAAGCGCCCCCGATATTTCCAAAACCACCGACCCCAGTTCCTGAGAATCCCGCAAACCCAGTACCACCAAAAAAGCCACCTCGTCGCTGCAAACGTGGTGGCTGATTACCACCAAAAACAACCTGGAGATAAAAACCCTGTCGGTAGAATTGAAGTTGGCGTAAATTTGCCAAAAGTGTTCGTTCAACAATAGTAAGTGGTTCAAGTGCAACGGAACGACCAGAGTTCTGGAGCAAAGGTTGGATAAATGTAAAATCAACCAACGAAACGTTGGCGTATTGATTTGGTCCAGAAAACGTCCAGACCACAGAATTGACTAATCCAACAACGAGCTGACCAGCTGTGGCTAGGTATCGCCGTGCTTGTAAATTTGTATCCGTGCCCCATTGCGTAATTTGGCCAGACGGATTTAAAGGGCCACGGTTACGATAAGACGTTGTATTACCACCATAAAATTGAACATCAAATTTGAAGCGTTCTGTGCTCACATCGAGGGCGGATAAATACAACGTCTGCAATTGATCCCACCAACTAATTGAGTTGAGATATGCCAATCGCATGGCAGATTTACTGCTCAATTCAATCGCACCGGATTCGGTGATATCAACAACTTCACAAAGTCGAGATCGCCAGTCTGGGTTATCGAGTGTTGTACGGTCACCATTGATGTGCCATCGATTAAAACCATGCTTTCCATCAACGCAATGCATATAGCGATGCGACGTTGGATCATCTGGCGGCATCGGTGGAAAAATCTGATTGTATGGATCATAAAAACGACTTCGTTTATCTGATCGTACGTTGTAATCAAAGGGCACTTCCCACCTCGGGTCACACGACTTCTCCTTCAGTAACGCATCAACTTCCCGATCAGCCTGAAGGTAATAGCGACCGCGCGAACACCCCGCGAGGGCGGCAGTGAAAACCACTGCAACACCCAAACGTTTGAACCACATCTCTATGCGCGACGATTTCATAGTGACGCCTCGCCGGGGGAAACGGGCGCTCTCGTGACTGGCAACCACGACTCCCGTGCACTGGGATTGAACGTGCTACCTTATTGTCGAAATCGACCAAAAAGTGTCACAGACTTTAACGAAAAACAGGGATAGGTATTTTAGGGTATTTATATGCTCTGGGAAAAACAAAGCCGTTCAGGCCGCAAGGTCTATCCAGCCGATACATA
>Ga0315315_10003203_pt1 | contig 15027 bp, 10 predicted proteins | sample M140m3416metaG_FD_203699 | JGI IMG/M metagenome (GOLD analysis project Ga0315315, IMG submission 203699) | Ammonia-oxidizing marine archaeal communities from Monterey Bay, California, United States - M1 40m 3416 | ecosystem: Environmental > Aquatic > Marine > Intertidal zone | place: USA...
TAGAATTTGGACTAATTGCTTGCCATTTGATATGCTCTTTTAACCACTCAGAAAGGTTGCCTTCAGAGACTAGTTCGTTAGTAACAGAGTAATTCTCTCTTAACAACATCACATCACCGAGCATACTCCATAAAGAAGGGGGTTATTGAACCCAACTAATAGTTTCGATTAGAAGTGGCATAATTAGTTCTTTTTTGAGTAAACCAATGAAGAAATTAAAAGGCAAAATATGGTTAAAACCATGGAAGGTCCTGGAAAGAAATTATTACTATTATTTTCTTCAACCCAATCTACAATTAATATTACATTCATATCATCATCATCCCATGCAGAGGGGTAGGAGTAATTCATTGAACCATCTAATTCATCAAGTAAAATCACATGATGTAGGACATTGTGATAGTACTCTAAATCATTAGATCCCTCTGGAAAATATGCCACATCTTCAACGAACAATAGCCATGCTGATGTTGAAACATCATTTCGGCAATCATCATCGCAAATAGGCATCAAAGTAGATGTAGACCAAGAAAATATAGAAGATTTTTCAGCATCTTGAGTTGAGAAATCATTTTTAGTTACTGATAGACTAATATTCCCATAAAGGGGTGCAGTAGATCCTACAGAGATGGAAGTGATAAAATCATTCTCCAAAGTACTGGATTTTGGACGATGGCCGGGATGCATTCGTTCACCATCGATGACCGTTGTAGGGGCTAATCTTGAAGCCCCAAGATAATTTATTGAAGATGCACCATAATTTAATTCCCATCTATTTTCTGTACTATTATCTCCAAATGGATCTTGGGTTTCATAATAGTGTCTGTGATAATGTATCACTGTTGCACTATTATTACCTATGGCTTCATTTCTTTTTTGTTCAACCATCACACAGTTTTCACACCAGGTTGCTGTGTAAGTCTCGATGATGGTTGGAAAATCTTCAATATTCATCGTAGAATCATGAACTGTGGAATCATTTGATAAAGATATTGAAATTCCTCCGAGTGTACCTGAATTTTGCTTATATCTTGCATTTTCCCATGTTTCTATACTTGATGAATCTGTGGCAATAGATACAACTGGAGTCAATATAAATGCAATCATCAAGAACGATATAATGACCCTCATAATTACGATGAGGAGAAGATATATTTTGAATACTTTCGTCTCAATGTGTATTAGAAAACGCAATGATAGTATTTTCTATATCTTCATCTGTAATATGTAGATGAATTACTATGCGTATAGTAGATTCGTCAATAGATGAAACATCTATTCCTTCATTGGACAATTTTTTAACTACATCATTACTATCTTCATTGCATTTAATGAAAATTATATTTGTCTTAGTAATTTCTAAATTTACAGAATAATTTTTCATTGAATTTATTTTTTCAGCCAAATATTTGGCGCGTAAATGGTCTTCTTTAATTCTTTCAATATTATTGTCAAGAACATATAATCCTGCTGCTGCTATAATTCCTACTTGACGCATTCCTCCGCCAAACATTTTTCTCCACCTATGTGCTTCATTGATTGTATTTTTATCACCAACTAAAACTGAGCCAATTGGTGCTCCTAGGCCTTTAGAAAGGCATACTGATACAGTATCAAATTTTTCTACCATTCGTGCAACATCTGTTCCACTTGCTATAGCGGCATTAAAAATTCTAGCTCCATCCAAATGAGCTTTGCAATTATTGGCATGTGCAACATCGCAAATCTCATCCAATTCTTCCTGGGAATAAAATGCCCCTCCATACATAGGAGGATTTTCTACACAAACTAATGATCCATTCGGATAATGTGCTTGACTACCTTCTACTTTCCTAATTGCTTTTTTGACAGAATCTACAGACATGATGCCATGTGCGCCTCCAACAAGTGCTACGGAACAACCCGATAGCATAGCATATCCTCCTCCTTCATATCGGTAAATATGACTTTTCTCATGTGCAATTATTTCATCACCAGGATTTGTATGAGTTTTGATTGCAATTGCATTTGACATAGTTCCTGAAGGAACAAATATTGCTGCTTCTTTTCCTAACATACTTGCAATACGATTCTGTAGTTCAATAACCGTCGGATCGTCACCGAGAACATCATCGCCTACTTCTGCGGTTGACATGGCGTCTCTCATTGCCTGAACAGGTCTAGTAACTGTATCACTACGAAAATCTATTCTTTCTCCAGAGTAGTCGCGCATAGTTAGCACCAAATAAAATAATTTAAATTTGTCATTTCCTCTTTCTTCCTATGGTCTTAGGAACATAATCTATTGTTTTCTCTCCCCATTTATCATTTCTATCCTTTTTAGTTGCAACTCCATCTGTCTTCTTTCTATATTTGTAAAATAAAGCAGAAGCAACAATGAGTAAAGGAATTATTAGAATTGGTAAATAGTCACCAAATGTACTTGGTCCTTTGAGGCATTTCAAGGCTCCTGTATTAGGTTGTACATCACCCGAAGAACATGGTGTTTGTTCAGTTGCTCCTGATTCTCCTACGAAATGATCTTCAGAGGCCATTTCACAATTAGATTGACCTGATGCTGGTTGATAACTACCGGGTGAGCAAGGGAATTGTTTGTCTGCGCCTGATGAAGGTACAAAATTTCCTGGATCTGCCATTAAACATTCAGATTGACCTGCTTCTGATTGATATTGTCCTTTTTCACAACTATTCTGATATGATCTTCCTGTAGAAGGAACAAAATTTCCAGGATCTGCATTCATGCATCCTAATTTATTTTGACCTGTTTGATATGTTCCTTCATCACAAGGAGTTTGTTCAGTTGCCCCATATTTATCAACATAATTTCCAGGTTGTGAAAGTAAACAAGAAGATTGTCCTGATTCAGGTTGGTATGTTCCTTGTTCACAAAGTTGTTGAGATGATTGTGCTGAATCGGATACAAAATTTCCAGGATCTGCATCCACGCATGAAGATTGGCCAGCCACAGCATATGTTCCCGGTTGACAAGGGGATGTTGTAGAAGAACCATCTGCACTTGTTACATATCCTGGCGGAGAATCTACACAAGATCCAGATCCTTCAGAATCTTGGTATTGACCAGCAGGACAAGGCGATGGCGCAGTTGCACCATCAGTATCTACAAAGAATCCTGGCGCTGCAGGAGTGCATGCTTCTTGACCCTCTTCAGAAGAAAAAGTTCCTTGTTGACATTGTAATTGCTCTGTTGCACCTAAATCAGAAACATAAAATCCTGGGTCTGCTAGAATACATGAACTACTTCCGCCTGCAGGCTGAAAACTGCCTTCAGGGCAAGAAATTTGTTGTGCAGAGCCATTAGAAGGGACATAATAACCTGCAGATGCATACATACAATCTGTTTGTCCTTGTAGGGTTTGATAAGTTCCTGATTCGCATGCCTCTTGGCTGCTTGAGCCATCTACAGAGACGTAATATCCTGGAGAAGCTACTGTACATTCAGATTGTCCTAAAGAATCTGAATAGTTTCCTAAAGTACACATTTCTTGACTGTTTGAACCTGAGGATGCTACAAAATAACCCCTACCTGCTTGAATACAAGTAATTTGACTTGAATATGGTTGATAAGAACCGGCCGGACAGGCGGTTTGAGAACTAGAGCCAATAGAGTTGGTAAAATATCCAGGATCTGTGAGTATACAATCTGTACTATTCGCAGATGGTTGATAAGAACCAGTAGGGCAACCAATTTGTTGATCAGCACCATTTAAAGAATAATATCCGGGAGAATTTCCTATACATTCACCTTGTGCTGAATTTGGTTGATGTGTTCCTGCAAGACATTCGTCTTGATTTGAAGAATTTATCACATTAACATAATGGCCCGGATCGGCTTCTAAACAGGAATTTTGGCCAGATTGAGGTTGATAAGTTCCAATATCACATAAATATTGGATACCATTTACAGAATACGACCCCGCAGGGACTTCAATACATATATTTTCTACTTGATAAAAACCAGAACTACACATGTATGGGTTGGAGTCAAAAATAGTAATTATTCCATCATCATCATGATCTAATTCAGAAGCGTCTGTAAAGAGTGGGTTCATAGAAGTGCCAACTCTAGATGGCCAATTTTTCTGTGTTGTCATGAGTCTTGATCCATCTCCTATGGCTCCGTCATATGGCCTTCCCCAGCAATAAGCAGAACCATTAGTCTTGATTGCGCATGTATTCTGAAGTCCCGATTCTATTCCAGAAAATGAGTGGTTGCCTGTTACATTGAAAGGATATGGTTGATATATTCCATTTCCCCATTGATCCAAAGGCCCTCCATCTCCTAATCCCCCATGCCAATTCTCTCCCCAACATTTAGATTGCCCGGTATCTAAAATTAAACAATAAAAAGCACCACCTGCGGTTATGGATACTGGATTATCGCCTTCTTCCAGTATAACTAAGGTTGGAGTAGTTTTAGTCTGATTATTACCATTACCAAGTTGTCCGACGCTACCTGCTCCCCAACAATAGACATTTTGATCCATTGAAATTGCACAGACACTTTCTTTGGCAAGAGCGATAGCAACTGCTTCTCTATCTCCTGGCAATTCGACTAATTCAGGGGAGCTTAGAGAATTATAATTCCCTTGTCCGAGTTGTCCCCAGTTATTTCTACCCCAACAGTAAATTGAATGGTCTTCAGTAATTGCACAAGTAAAACTATCACCAGCATCAACAGAAATAGCAGATTTATTTTCGGGGAAGTCTACAACTTGAGGAAATGAAGTCCCGCTTAATTCCCAATAATTGTTATCGCTATTAATTTCTGTACAGCTATCTTCATCCTCATCACAAGTCCATCCAGCACCTAATTGCCCCCAGTTATTTTGACCCCAGCATACGGTTTCTGAATTATTCAATATTGCACATTTGTGCTGCGTCTCTGAAGAAGAAATAGAAATCGCAGATGTATTTTCTGGAAGAAGAACCGATCTTGGTGTAATTATCTCTCGGTCTTGTCCAGTATTATCGGATACATCATTATCTCCATTTCCTAATTGACCATATGCGTTTCCACCCCAACAGTAAACATCACCTTCGGTGTTTAACGCGCATGTCGATTGGCCTCCAGCAACTACTTCTACAAAGTATCCATAATGGGAATATAGAGAATTGGCATTAGTAGGATAATTTTTGTTAGTTTCACTACCGTATTGTAAGCCTTGTCCTGGAGTATGTATATATCCTATTGTTCCAAAGTAATTTCTGCCCCAACACAATACATCTCCATTTGATACAGCACATGCATATTGGTCCCCAACAGAAATTGTATCATTTGAGTAAATTGATCCAGATTGAAAACCCGGCATATTTAATGATCCTATAGTGTAGTACTTCCTTGTTTCTTCATCCAAGGCCGTCTCCTCATAATTTGAAGATAACGCGGTTAAAGGAGCAACAATCATCAAGAAGCACATTGTCAAACTAATTATAGAATCAACGAGATTAGGTCTAAACATAATAGCCGGTAATATACTTAATATATTATTTATACGTAAATAAATTGAGATAATAGGAAATAAATAATATTTTTAAAAAAAATATAATTAATAATATTGATATGATGTACAAATACCGGAGAACATGGAAAAAGAAGGGGCATTTCGAGAAGTACCATACATGGGCGTAATTTGGGTAGTTTCTGAAGCAGTAAAAAGAGGTTTTTGGAACGGTAATCCTGATTGGTGTAATCTTGGCCAAGGACAACCCGAGATAGGAGAAATGGAAGGCGCCCCGGATAGACTTAGAAATGTATTAATTGAACCTGAAGATCAGGCTTATGGCCCAATAAATGGTACAGATGAGATGAGAGAAGCTGTTGCTAAACATTACAATAGATATTATCGACGAGGTAAGAAGCCGTATACTGCAGCCAATGTTGGAATAGCACAGGGAGGAAGATTGATGCTTAGTCGGATTTTTGGTGCAGTTCAAGGTAAGATGGGATATCAGATACCTGATTACACTGCATATCAAGATATGATGGATTATGCAACCCCTCGTTTAGAACCAATTTTAATCCCAACAAGAGAAGAAAATAATTTCTCAATACCCGCTGATGAATTCAGAAATATTGCCAAAAATCTGGATAGTTATTTAGTTTCAAATCCTTGTAATCCTACTGGCCATGTCATACAAGGAGACGAATTAGCATCATACTGCGAAACTGCAAGAGAAACAGGCTGTGTTTTATTGATGGATGAATTTTATTCTCATTTCATTTATGAGGGAAGGGATCCTGGTTGTGGTCCAGTATCAAGTGCTGAATTCGTTGATGATCCAGAAACAGATCCAATCCTAGTGATTGATGGGCTTACCAAATCATTTAGATATCCAGGATGGAGGATGGGATGGGTTCTAGGTCCATCAGAAATAATTGAGACTTTAGGTAGAGCTGCAAGTGCAATTGATGGAGGACCCAGTAGAGTTAGTCAAAGACTAGCATTGCGTGCATTAGAATCAGAATATGCAGATCAAGAAACTAGTGCATTAAGAGAAATGTTCTCAAAGAAAAAGAATATGATGGTTGATAGATTGACTAAGATGGGCATTAGATGTCTAAAAGGTGATTCTACATTCTATGTTTGGGCATGTGTGGAAGACTTACCTGAAGGATATAATACTGGCATAGATTTCTTTTGGAAAGCGCTGGATAGGAAAGTGATGACAGTTCCTGGTACATTTTTTGATGTGAATCCTAAACCTGTCCGAGATGAGCAACAATTCGATAAATGGGTCAGATTTTCATTTGGTCCTTCTTATGATAATGTAGACTTGGGATTAACTAGATTAGAAGAAATGTTGATGTAATTTAAATTATAATATTTTCAATAATTGCGAATATTGATAAATTATAGGTCAAAATATTAAACCTAAGTTGTCCAGCCTAAACCCGTGGGCAAGTTATCAGAGGAAGAGGCTACGGCGATTTTGAAGAAAACATATAAAAAGTATGTTGAAGAACCTGAATTAACAACTAGGTTGGAAAATATCCCCAAATTGTTGGCTAAATTTGATGGTAATTATGACACAATGATTAAAAAATTACTTCAGAAATATGCTAAGGAAGCGAAAGCGAAACCAAAAAAGAAAGTTGAGGTAGTAGAAGAAGTTCCTGAGCCAGAAGAAAAACCTAAGAAAAAGAAGAAAAAGGAAATAGAAGTATCAGAAGATGATGCCAAGGCTGAATTGGCTGCTGAAATTGAAGCCAGTGAAGCAAAAGAGCAAGCCAAGGCTGATGCAGAAGCGAAGAAAGAAAAGATAGCGGCTGCAAAGGCACAAGCAAAAGCCAATGCCAAAGCTGATGCTAAGGCTAAAAAAGATGCTATTGCTTCAGCCAAAGAAGCTGCAAAGGCACAAATGCAGGCTAAAAAAGCTGAAGCAAAGGATGCTAAAGAAGCTGTTAAAGCCCAAGCACAGGCTAAAAAAGCAGAGTTAGAAAGAAAAGAAGCTGAAGCAAAGGCTGCTGCTGCTCAAGAGATGATGGCAAAGGCTGCAGAAGACTCCATGGCTTCTAGAGAGTCTTTACAGGCTAGAGAAGAAGAAGCAAAAGAAAAGGTAGCAGAAGAAACGGAAAAGAGTAAAGTATTGATGAAAGAAGCAAAAGAAGCCATGGCTGCTGCTAAAGAAGCAACAAAGGAATTACAAAAAGAAATGAAAGCAACTGCCAAAGCTGAAGCCGAAGCAAAGAAAGTTACAATGGAAAGAAAGATTGCTGAAAAACAGATTAAAGAGGCTAGAAAGGCCCAAGAAAAGGCCCAAGAAGAGTTAGCTAAGCTTAGTGAGATTAAAGGAAAGGCCGAAGAAAAAATAGAAACTGAGGGAGAAAAGAGGGCAATTAAAGAAGAAGAGGCTAAAAAAGCAATGGCCGAAAGTAAAGAAGCTTTACATAAAACAAAAGGACAATTGAGTCATGAAAGAAAGGCAGCAAAAAGTGTAGTCAAAGAAATTGCTGCATTAGAAAAAGATATAGAATTAGCAAAGGCTGAAGCTGCAAAAGCACAAGCAGAAAAAGAAGAAATGCAAGAACAGATAAAGGCAGAAAGAGAATCTATAAACGAGACACTAAGAAAGGCCGAAAAGGTTCAAGCTGAGTTGGATAGAATGGAAGCTGAAGCAGACGGTGAAGTTGATCAAGTTGTAGGCATGGAATCAGAAAAGCAAAGGGTAGAAAGAGAAGCTATGGAAGCAGAGTTGAAATTAAAAGCTAATTTAATGGTTAGAGAAGAATTAGTTCTCGAAAGAATAGCACTTAGAGTTCATCAAGTTAATTGGAAAGTAATTGGCGATGCAGATTTTGATGAATCGGATGACTTGACTAAAATAGACGGTATTGATCAATTTGTAGAAAGAAAATTAAATGCATTAGAAATTATATCATATGAACAAATCAGTAGAATGGATGCGAAAAATATGGAAATAATAAATAATGCAATTGAATTCCCTCCTGGAAGAATTGAAAAACAAGGATGGGTAGAAAAGGCATTAGATCTAATGATATGAGTATTAAATACTAGAATACACATTATATCCACTCAAAGGTGGAGTATATACATGTAATTCAACAAGACCGGAGTCTCCCTCGTTAGATACGACATGAATATCTTGCTCTTCTGCTGCACATACTTCTCCTGAGTTCCTTATTATTGATTTAGTTGGGAATGCTAGGCCACTGTCATTAGTTTCATAGATTGTTTCCGTAGATGTACCAGAAATTATCAGAAATGCGCAATCACTTCCAACATGGTCATGTATAGGAGTTTTTTGCCCTGGTTTCCAACAAATTGTTGCTAATTCATAAAAATCATTTTTCTTAACAACATGTCTTTGATATCCTTCTTTAGCATAACCAACACAGTTTTCTAACGCAGCAGAATTAGGTTTCAAATTTGATAATTTAAAGGCTAATTCATCTAGTCCTGGTCGCCTATCTATTGAATCTAACCAATTTACAAAATTAGTCATCTCTGGACAATTGGAAAGCAATTCTTCCCTTGTCTCTGGAGATAGTACTACCTGTGTCACCATGTCTCTGCTGGAGTAGTGATTATTGATGACCATTATGGTAGAATCACTTAACCAAAGGTAAACTACTTGTTATTTTGTCAATAGAATTTCTCATTCCCGGGCCTATTCCTACTACTGTTACAGTTCCAGCAGGTATTTCTGTATGACCTGCGTCTCTAACCATGTAGCAAATTAATCCTGCATCTTTAGCTTCACCGTATATCCTCTTCAATGCATCAACATTTGTAGTAGTACAAACGATTTTTCTTGCACCAGTTTTGAGATACTTATCGAGAATTTGTGGAGATTGGCGCTTTGCTTTAAGGATACATTCCGCCGTTGCATGACTGCACTGGGCTGCTAATTTACCACTTGAAAGATTAAGGTCATTTCGTGTGACCAAAACCATAGTTGTTTCATATCCGGTTTTTGACAAGTTCTTTCACCGCCAATGGTTTTTTTACAGACAAATGACGCGTCATTATTTCACTCAATGGTGAAGCAAGCCATGCTACAAAAAACATATTTCCTACTGCATGAAGTATATCAAATGGAATTCCTGACAGGATATAAACAAATAGTAAATCTGGTCCCAAAGTATGTAGAACACTAAGAGATACAATCCAATCAAAAATAAATGCACAAGACGCTGCCACCGCCATCAAAGATGTGTTAGAAGTAGCATTATTCAAATGTAATTTGTTAGACAATGTGGCTCCTATTATACCCACTAATGACCATCCAATGGCTTGATATAATGTCCACAATCCATGACCAATAAAAAGATTAGATACTAGTGCAACAGATGTTGCTAGAATGATTGATCTACTAACTCCAAAATATATGCCACTCATTAGAATTATTACTGTAACAGGCTGAACATTTGGTATTGGTTCAAGTAATATTCTTCCTGAAACTGCAAAAATACCTAGGAGAAACAGAACTATAGTATCACTCTGTGAAGATAAGTTTCTCTCAGTTTTCCATAAGGCCCAGCCTATCATAAATAGGAGTGTTAAATTAACTAAAAGGAAACCATAAGGCCCAAGGTTAACTGCATGTGCATCAATCATGTTCTCGTAACCCCATCGTCCACAACCATGTTATTCATAGTTGCGATTAATATGTTGCTATTTGCCAAGTCACTACACTATCTTCATCTAAGGCAAGGTCAGAAATTCCAACCATTGAGTAAGCACCGTTATGGAGAAGTTGCCAATAAGCTCCAGATGAACCATCGGATGCGCATTCATAAGCTTCACAAGGTGTAATTCCCGATATTGAGTCTATTTGTAGGCCAAAAGAAAATTCAGTTGAAGTTATTAAAAAAGTATTTCCAGTTGCTTCAATAGCCGCATTTAGTAAATCTAAACCATTGTCAAAATCTTCAAAACCGCCTACACAACCACCAGTTTGATTCCAGTCTTTATCAGTTTTGAAATCTGTTCCATCAAAATCAAAATGATGTCTGCCATCATCTAGTCCAGATGGAGAAGTTTCAGGTGAGGGGAAATGGAAACAAAATACTTGTTTACCATCCCATAAATCCGGAAGTCCGTAATGTGGATCATCTGCTTCGTCAACAAGTTCAGATGTCATCCTATTCCATTCTGTATTAATTGAAGAAAAAGTTATCAATATAAATACGAGGGAAAATGTTGCAAAGGTTTTAGGAAAAAGATTATTTTCACTACTTTTTGTAGATTGATAAATGAAAAATGAAATTATAATAAATGTAAGTGCAAATGGTATTAGGTTATTCATGGAATTTCAACCAAAAAAATAAGCAACATAAATATTGTTATTAAATTAAATCACTTTTAATATTAAATTTAATTATTATTCTATTAAATCTTCAATCTTTGATTTTAATAATTTATTCACTAACTTACCGTCTGCAGTACCTCCTAGTTTCTTCATAACTACTCCCATTAGTGGCCCTATAGCTCCAAAACCTCTATCCTTTACCATTTCATTCATTTCATTGATTACTTCATCAATGGCAACTTCAACATCATCGGTATTAGCTGGAGAATATCCTAAATCTGAAACCTTTTTCTGCATCCAAGAGACGAGATTAGAATTTGAGATGTTAGAATTTATAGCTAATTTACTAATTGGTATAACTCCCTCTCGTGTCAATAAATTAGATTCTCTGAGGTGTATGGAAGACGCCAACACCGGGAACGGTATTGTTTCAGAATTTTCCAAAATTCCTGTTGCCCATGCTTTTGCTGGAAGAGGAGGAATAGAATGATTAATTTTTCCTTCAATTCCTTGTATTAATACATCATCTAATTCTGCTCTTATCACAGCATCTATTTGATTATTGGAAATTCCTATTTCTGAAATTCTTTCATAACGTTCTTGCTGAGTAAGTGGTAAATTACTCAATATTTTTTGCCATCTTTCTTTTTTTATGTTGAGAATTGGTACATCTGTCTCTGGGTACATACGTGCACCCCCTGGTAGTGGCCGCATTGCAGTAGTTGTTCCATCATCTGGTTGACCTTTTCTAGTTACAACATTTCTAACTTCTTGTGTGATCCTATGATAGGCTGATCTTGCTCTGTTTAATACCGATTCTAAGGCTAAATCTGATTGCCAATCGGGAGCGACACACAACACAAAAGCGTCTTTGTCTGATAAAGAAAGATTTTTGCCGATGGAACTTACCTCTGAATCTGTAATTCCATATGCAGGCAATTCATCGGAATGGAATATTCCTGCAACTCCAGCTAATTTTGCTGCACTTGCTAATTCTCTTCCAAGTCTTGGTAATTGAGAGCCATGAATATCATCTTTTTTACTGCCTAATTTACCAGCAAAACCCGGTAAAATTATACATTTAACGACTTCATTATTTGATATCGAGTTTTTCACCATACTTGATTCACAATTCAAAAATAATTTTGTAACATCATGTATTTCATGTTTTATTTTTGATTTAACATGTAATGCAACCCTATTTTCAACCGGTAATTCATCATTAGACCTATTAGGAGATAGTTTTGGAAGCTTTGCTTCACTACGTAATTCATTTGCTAATCTATACATATGTATCTGACGAGCCATTTCTAAGCGTATGATTTTGGGAATCCAGTCTAGATCTTGGCATCCTTTTATTTCCACTCTATCTCCACAAGAAATACTCACATTTAGATCTTGACGGATTGAGCCTAATCCCCTACGTACTCTACGAGTGTCTCGAAGTAAAGTTCCCAAACCAATTGCGCTTTCTTTGGCATGCTCGGGTGAAATGATGTCAGGTGCAGTTGCTATCTCTACTAACGGAATACCCAATCTATCTAAATTGTAATACACTATATCGCCATTAGATGTCTTTTCAGTAATAAGTTTCCTAGCAGAGTCTTCTTCAAGACAGATTACATCTATCCCAACATTTCCAGATTTAGTTTCTAAAATACCTTGATTGGCAATTAAAGTAGTTCTCTGAAAACCACTTGTATTAGATCCATCTACAACAGTCTTACGCATAGCCTGTAATGCTGTGACTGGTTTTGCATTCATCATTGCAGAGATTGTCAATACGACATCCACTGCATCATTATCGTGTGTATCCGGTGGTGCTTCATCTAATTCAATTAGACTTGCATTTGGAGATTGGAAATAAACAAAGGAACGGTTCCGGCGGTGTTCAAATCTTGCTGCAACATCAATTTCTCCTCCTTCTCCGCGTGCAGCTCTAAGTTTTCTTGCAGATTTTTTCCATGTAGGAGGAATGTCATCAAATTTGTAATCAAATAATTTACTTGGCATTCTTGAATGTAATTTTCCAGTATCTAATTGCTGGTGTATTTCCAAGCCGCACATAAATCCTAATATGTCAGGATTAAGATTTTCAGGATCTGAAATATCTCCTATCGGCTCCATAATAATAGTATTCGAGGGGACTTTGCCTTTCATATTTCACTATTAATGAATGAATGAAGCAAACGAATAAACACCTTCTCGCGGATTAAACAATATTCCCCCTTGTCTCAAGGCAGCTATAATACGATCTACTTCAAATGGCTTTATTTTAGATTTCTTAGAAGCTTCATATATTTCTTTAATTAATGCTTCACCTTTTTCTTCACATAATTTTGTGATTATTTGCCGAACTACTTTATCTGGTTTAATTTGTTTAGCAGCTCTTTCACTATGGAATTCGGATTCATCTCCAACATTGCCTTCTGTCCTCCAATGTTTAAAAATGGCTATTGCAACCTCTGCATCTTCCTCAGTTCCTATATCTCTCAAATGCATTCTAGCGTGAGCTTCGGCTAGTCTACTTAATGCCTCGAGAGCTCTAGCTGTTATTGGAACTTTACTAGTTTTATCATCATAATCGTCTGGTTGATCTTCTCTGTAAAATGCTTGCCTTTCATCTCTATAAAATTCAAGTAATAATAATCTTGCTTCTTCATTTAATTGTGGATAAACGTTTAATTTGGCATAAGCTACATATTTTCTCAAAAATGAAGTAGTCAAATGTTCATTACCATCAACACCGATGTTTGTAATACCATCTTCTCTTGGTTTATCGATAATTAGTCCCTTATCTCTCATAGATTCTGTCGTCCCTCTTGCACGGGTTGCCAAAATATGCTTAGCGATTCTTTCATCATTTTGTAAAGCAATCTCATCTCTCAACAACCAAATAACATCAAAACGTGATGCTAGTGGTGGAGGTAATCCAGTTTCTTGAAATGAATATAGTACAGAAGATCTGTTATTCCTATTTGAAAACCGTCCATCTTTAGGATTTGCTGCTGCCAAAACTGCACATCTTGTAGGGAGACGGGCAGTGAGTCCTCCTTTTGCTATGTGTATACTTTGTTGCTCCATTGCCTCATGCATAGAGCCTCTGTCTGATTTTGTTATTTTATCAAATTCATCAATTGCAGCAAGTCCTCGATCAGAAAGTGGAAGGATTCCTGCTTCAAGAGCAAAACGCCCATCATTGAATGCATCTTTTACTGCTGCTGCAGTAAGACCTGCAGCTGATACTCCGCCTCCAGAGGCATATTTTCCTCTAGGAGAAATATGTGACATGTATTTTAATAATTGAGATTTAGCTACACCAGGATCTCCCATCAGAAGAATATGTATGTCTCCTCGTGAACGAGTACCATCACTATTGAGTCTAGAAACACCACCAAATAATTGTAAAGCTAAAGTTCTTTTGACATATTCTAATTTTGCATCAGCGGCAAATATTGATGGTGCAATTGATTTATACATGTAAGTAAGTAAATCAGGTCTTTTCGATATTTCTATTATTGTTTCAGTATCTTCATCATCAATATCAATTTCAGTAAATGGAGTAGATTCATGCTCTGCACTAATCAAATCATAAACAATTTCAAACATTGGTGTTTTTTTATTTCTCTTGAATTCCGGCCTTACTTGTGGGATAACATTAGCAGAAATTCTATCTCCAGGTACTAAAGTAAGAACTAAATCTCTCTCTAGGAATAATATTCCTCTTGTTGGTTGTGAGCCGCTAGGTACATTCTCAGGAAGTTCTGAAACCTCGATTAATTGATTATTGATCATCTTAGATGCTTGCATCATTAATTGAAAAGTAGTTTCTCCTTTTCGAGCGAAAGAACCGCAACCTCCTTTTATTTCAGGGCATCTCAAAGGTTCTTTCAATTCTCTTTCATCTTTTTGCTCAACATCTTGTTCAAAGCCACATGTTTCACACTTGAAGGTAGACATATATAGCCTAGGTTTGATTTCTGAAACCTTATTCACAACAACATCAACACTGCAGAATTTCCCAATTGATTCACTACCAATTTCTCGTAAATGGATTCTAGCATCACCCGGTAATTCACCTATTCGAATTAGACAATGAACAACAGAACCACCTCTTTCAAGACATAGGTCATTTAACATCTTAGATCCACTATCTAGAACTGCACGAGGGTCTTTTAGAATCCAATCAGCAAAATCAGAATCAAAGGATTGTAGCTCATGAAAGTCTATTTT
>Ga0315315_10003204_pt1 | contig 15026 bp, 9 predicted proteins | sample M140m3416metaG_FD_203699 | JGI IMG/M metagenome (GOLD analysis project Ga0315315, IMG submission 203699) | Ammonia-oxidizing marine archaeal communities from Monterey Bay, California, United States - M1 40m 3416 | ecosystem: Environmental > Aquatic > Marine > Intertidal zone | place: USA...
TACAGCTATAAAAACTTGCCAAAATCCTTTACCAAGCGCTAAGGTGATAGCAATAACCATAAGTAAGCTAGGTATAGACCATATTACATTCACAAACCACATAATTATATCGTCAGTCCTTCCTCTAAAAAATCCAGCAAGTAAACCTAAAGTAATACCAATAATTAATGAAATGAAAACAGAAATAAAACCAACAGATAAAGAGATACGAGCTCCATAAAATATCCGACTAAGTAAATCTCTTCCATACCTATCTGTACCAAACCAAAAAAAATTTTCAGATACATTATACTCACCAATATATCTTTTTTGGACACCAGATCCATATGGGTAATATTCTATGCCATTATTAATTATATTAAAATCATCAATCGCTATACTTCTAAATTGGGATGTGCTTCCAAAAAAAATAGATTTAACAAATGAACTACTAGTACTATCCTTACTTGAAATCTCTAAAAATAAAACCTTTGACATAGGGTCCATGACAGCTAACTCAATATGCATTTCATTAGCATGTATAGAGCTATCAGGGCTAAAAATGGGAGCAAAAATAGCGATTAAAAAACATACTATAATAAATACTAGGGATGGAAAAGCTAACTTATCTTGCTTCAATTTACCCCAAGCCAGTCTATTTAAAGAAATATTCTCCATTTATTTTCTATATTCTCTACCTTTCCATTCAAATTTTGTAGAAAAAGACAAAATAACAATTAAAATTATGTAAATCGAATAAAAAATCTCAAAAGGGAAAATCCATTTTATTAATTCTTTTCGATTAAAAAAATTCAAAACAGGATATAACAAAAATAAATCCACACTAAACTTTGACACATAAAAAATAAGAAAATAAAAAAATAGTGAGCTATCAAAAAACAACATGCCTAACAGAACAATAAAAGATACATTTGTGAGTAGAACAAGATAGGAAGCATAAACACTAGAGGAATCTTGATAAGCACTGCTTTTAGCAGCCCATCTTTTTCTTTGATTAACAAATTCTTTAACTGTAATCGGACTATTAGTAGTAACGATAGCATCCCTATCCTTTGCAAAAGCAATAGATTCAGGATATTTTGCTTTGATATTATGCAATAAGAAAACATCATCCCCACTGACAATGGTATCATCATTAAAGCCGTTCACCTCAATAAATGTTTCCTTGCGATAGGCCATATTTGCTCCATTACAGAAAATAGCTTTGTGTATTCCAATTGCTCCAGCACCACTAGCGATTAATGACAGAAACTCCAATACTTGCAGTTTATGAAAGAAACCATTATATCTATTAAAATCTACAGGGCCAGAGACAAGCTTGATATTTTCATTTGCAAAATAGCGAGTCATACAACGCACCCAATTAACACTAAAATAACAATCAGCATCTGAGGCCAAAATAATATCCCCAGATGCTAAAGCAACTCCCATGCTAATTGCACTTTTCTTGCCAGATTTCCCATCAGGCATGTTTACAATCCGCAAATTATCTAAATTACACGCTTCTAATTGATGAACTGTACTATCACTTGAATGATCATTAATGAGAATAAATTCTAACTTACCAACAGGATACATTTGCGCTCCTAAATTTCTAATTAATCTAGGAATCTTATCTTCTTCGTTTCGTATTGCAATAACTACACTAACATTCGGGCAAAAAGATTCTTTTCTTATACTTTCTATCTTATACCATCCAGCAATATATCTTCCAATTAACAGGACATAAAGAGACAATAAAATTAAAAATAGAAACAACATTATTTTCTAAAAAATTTAAGCGTAAAAATAAAAAATGTCCCGATCAAAGCTGGAAGTAATAAATTAATAACCCACATAACAAAAGTAGCTGAAAGAATACCTACAGAATTAGTAGATAATAGACCAAAGAAAAATAACGCTAGAGATCCTCTCACTCCAATTTCAGTAATTGCAATAGTAGGAATAATAGAAATTACAAAAAGCATAGTAGCGGTTAAAATAATAGCATTGACATACAAAATATCAACATCAAAAATCTGCATAAGAATAAAAAACTGAGTGGTAAATACTATATATCTAGCCACAGAATACAATAATACTTCTAATAATTCAGAAGAATCATAGCGAGCAAAAACCTGATTATATTTTGCGAATTTTTTAAGACTATTAATATTTGATAAAACAGAAGATAATACTGATGCATTTAAAAAAAGACTCACCAGGAGTACATTTAATAATATTATAATAAATAGCATTACAGGATATGCAAACATAATTTCTGATAAAAATTTATCAAAATCTGGCATTAAATTTGGCAATAATAAAATCCCAATTAAACCAAATACAATAGTAGTCACTAGTTGTGCCATAGAGCCAATAACAGTAATCAAAACCCCCTGTATTCTGTCTGCCTTCTCTAAACAAAAAATGCGTCCCCCATATTCACCTACACGATTTGGAGTAAAAGCAGAAACAGTAATCCCAGAAAAGATTGCTCTAATTGATCGCTTAATAGATATCTTCTCAATTTTTGCAATTAAGAACCGCCATTTTAAAGCCTCTAAAAACCAATTTAAGAACATCATGCAAACTACTAATCCAATACAAATACTATTAGTCTTCAATTGCCAAAATATATGATCAATATCAAATTCTTGTAGAGTACTTTTAGAAATAAGTTGTTGGTATAAAAAGAAAACAGCAAAAAATACAATCCCAATTTTTAATAAGAACCCAATAGTTTTTTCCCTTTTCATTTCTTAGATTTGTTAATTACAAATATAACAATTGAAAACAGATAAAATCATATTAGGGATTGACCCTGGCACTACTATCATGGGCTATGGAATAATCCATATTAAAGGAAAGAAGATGGAGCTAATTCAAATGGGAGTCTTACACTTATCCAAGTTGAAAAATCATGAATTAAAATTAAAAAGAATCTTCGAAAGAACTTTACAATTAATTGATGAATATAGCGCTGATGAACTAGCCGTAGAAGCACCTTTCTTTGGAAAAAATGTGCAATCAATGTTAAAACTAGGAAGAGCTCAAGGGGTAGCAATGTCAGCAGCATTATACCGCAACGTACCAATCTTTGAATATGCCCCAAAGAAAATAAAAATGTCTATTACAGGAAAGGGTACTGCAAGTAAAGAACAAGTTGCGGCGATGCTTAAATCAATAATGAATATAGAAGAGATGCCAAAACATTTAGATGCGAGTGATGGTTTAGCCGCAGCAGTTTGTCATTATTTTCAAAGAAATCAAAACAGTAGTAAAAAAGGCTATACAGGATGGAAAGGTTTTCTTAAAGAAAATCCTCAAAAGCTTAAATAGCAGCACTAATCTTTCTAGCTATTTTCTTCATTTTCTCATTGGAAAAACTCAATTTAGGTCTTTCAAAGTTGATATCTGAAACATTATTTAACGGAACTAGATGAATATGCGCATGTGGCACTTCAAGGCCAATAACTGCAATACCAACACGCTTACAGCAAATAACCTCCTTCATTGCTCTAGCTACAGTCTTAGCAAATTTAAAAAGTTCTAAATAATCATCAGACTCAATATCAAAGATATAATCAATTTCCTTCTTAGGGATTACTAAAGTATGACCATATGCTAAAGGAGCGATATCTAAAAAAGCTAGATGATTATCATCCTCCATTACTTTAAACGCCGGAATATCAGAATTAATAATCTTAGAAAATATGCTAGCCATTACAGTGGCTGTATATCAATAATATGAAAGTGTATAATACCATTTGGGACTTCAATAGGAACAGTTTCACCAATTGACCTTCCTAAGAGGCCTTTTCCAATTGGAGAGGTTGCTGATATCTTATTTGCAGTTAAGTCTGCCTCTGCCTCTGATACAATTGCATAGGTCATCTGCATGCTGTTATCCATATTCTTAATCGTAACCTTTGTAAGTAAATGAACTGTTGATGTATCCATCTGAGATTCATCCAAGACACGAGCATTCGCAATATCATTCTCTAATTTTATAATCCTTGATTCCAATAATCCCTGCGCCTCTTTTGCAGCATCATACTCTGCATTCTCTGACAAATCACCTTTATCTCTAGCTTCAGCTATTTGACTTATTATATTTGGTCGGTCAATAGTTTTCAACTTATGCAACTCTGATTTTAAATCCTGATATCCTTGACTTGAAAGATATATTATATTTTCCATATGTGTAACTTGTAAAAATAAACAGTACTAACTAGAATCAGTTAGAAAATTTTAATTATAATCTATTATAAATTAACCCTCGCTCCAATAGTATGAGAGCCTTGAAAAGGATCTGTATGTCTATACGAGTAGTCTAATCCAAATACAGAGCCATTATCTCCCATTGGTAACTCAACAGTAAAGCCAGCAGATGGACCCCTTAAAGCCGTTGTTCTTGTATCTGGAGTTCTGATTCCTTCTTCGTATGTATAGCCCAGTCGCATCATAAACATTTCTCTATAAGAATATTCTCCACCAAGTCTATATTGATCTTTTTGAAATGAATTAGAAGTAAAAGTTCCCGCACCAGTTATTCTATGTCTTTGCATATTTATATCATAGGATATTCCAATATTTAGTAGCGCTGGCAGTTCCAACTCAGATGATCTTTGCTCAACAGTCATCTTATAATCATCAGCATCGCCAACAATTCCTCTAAATGAGAGACCATCTCCAGTAAATGATATCCTTGGACCAACGTTCTTTAAAGAAATACCAAACTTCACATTATCTTTTTCTCCGGTAACATATTGTATACCAGCATCTAAAGCAATACCACTAGCTCCAACATTAGATATCTGCTCTGAAATCATTTTCACAGTAACTCCCCCATAAATACTATTTGAAAATATCTTTGCGTATGACAAGGCCATGTTCATAAACTTAGGAGAGTATGTACCTATACCTCCATCAGGAAGATCAACTGTAGTAATTTCAATATCACCAAAATCCATACTCATAACTGCAAAACCAAGCACTCCTGACTCTCCTATTTTCTGAGAAAGACCGAAAGAGCTAATATTACTAACCGCATCATCTGCATTAAACATATTACTACCATATTGCAACCATGATGTCTGAGCAAAGATAAGCTCTGTTTTCTGTGTAAATGCAAGACCAGCGACATTAGAATAAATACCTTCTATTCCTCTAACACCTGCAACATTGGCACCAGCCCATCCTGAAGTCCTAGCCCAAGGATTTATCAGAAGCTCTGAAGCTCCTGCCTGACCTGCTCTTTGAGGGTTCCCTGCAAACATTTGATTAAAAGGGATTGCTAAAAGAAAAAGTATTCCAGCAACCTTTATCCAATTATTATTTTTTTTCATATCTATACTATTTATTATCTGCTATATATTTAATTTTATTAAAAAGTATCTAAATCTATTGGACGTAATGATCCGAACCACTTAATTACTTTATCTTTCTGGACAAACTCTTTTGCATCTTTATCCCATAATTTTGCACGAACATGAATCATATATAAACCTGATGAGATTGGAATACCAAAATCATTCTTGAGATCCCAATCAATAGAAGTCATGTTATCATCCTTTTTAAGAGTACGAACTAAAGTCCCTCCTACTGTAAATACTTTTATCGTAGCCTGTCCTGGGAGATTCGTTATTTTAATTCTATTATCTAACTGATTAATTTCATAGGAAGAGTAACCATAATAAGGGTTGGGCACAGCTCTTACCGTTTCCATTGCATCTAATGCTGTGCTAACATCATATTTTACAGCTACCATATCATCAGTATTAAAACTATAAGTAGGATTAAAACTATTCAACGCACTTGCTTGTATAACTCTTGCTTTAGCTGAGGTTGAGCTACTTAAACTAGTCGAACCAGTAGCAATAAATGACTCTCCTACCGCATAACTAACATTATCATAAGTAACAGGCTGACCTCCCCAAGTAGTTGCAGAATTTGCATAAGCGACAACATAAGTTTCTCCTAAATTTAAAACTGCATTCTTATCAAAGAACTTATCATCCTCAACAGTTTCATACTGCTTATATGGCTTAGAAACTCTTAACTTAATAGTTGCCTTATTTGAAAGATTAAGATCTCTTCCTGGTGATAATAAAGGAGCTCCAACCCAAGTTACATTTTTAAATACCGCCCATTTTCCGGTTAATGTTTCTCCAGCTAACTTAGAATAAATCCAAGCTGACTCATCATAATTTGGCGGAAAATCACAGTTAGAAATATCATTTATATAATCAGAAGTTCCTTTTACCCAAGACTCTCCTTTCACTATATAGATATAATGCTTACCTCCCAACAAATAACTTCCTCCACTAAAATCCTGTCCATCCCATGTAGGAAATTCATCTGTCACAAGTTTACCAGTTGGATTCCATAACATATCATTCCCATTCTCAGAAGTTTGCCATGAATCTTCAGAAAAAATAATATTTAATCTTTCTCCTGTTTCAATATCAATAGCATAACCAGGAAACCATCCCATTCCAAGTAAAGAATCTCCATTCTCATCTAACATTCCATCCGGCTGCCCATCTTTTCCAACAGAAACTGACTTTCTTAATCCCATTTTAACCTGCCCAGAATCAGCAAGTAATACATTGTCTTGAGCTTCAACAACACACACTCTACTCCACTTTGATTGATCATCAGTAATCACAATATCTACCGAATTTAGATTCTCTAGCTTAGCTAAATTAGTAATCGAACTGCTTAATCCTGGACCATCATTAAAATGAGAGGCGAAACGATAAGGAGCCCACGTTCCTCCAGTCCACTCAAAAGTGCCAAATGGAGATGCTGCAGCATTTGTTTGTTCAACCACGCCCTCAAAAACACCATTAGGATCATCTGTTAATCCATAATCACTTAAAACTGCACTATTATCATTTGTAAATGCTCCAGCCCTAATCCAATTAAAACCCCAAAGACTGAAAAATGAAAAATCATCATCTCTATCGGCAACACCACTCAGCCATCTATCATTTACATCTTCAAACTCAATAGTACCAGAAATCAAACCATTATTTGCAATATTATCTGGGTCTGATCCAGGATTTTCAGCCTGTGATACTTTTACATTTAACCCTAATGCACTGATATACTTCTCAGAACCAGCTATAATATTTTCATTAGCAGAAGCAACTAAATTGCCTGTTTCGTTATCTACTAATTGCCATTTTGAATATGAAACAATCTTTGTTAAATCAAAAACTGGATTCATTAATTTAAAAGTAAAATCACCTTTAGGGATTCGCACAGGATCAACAACAGTAATTGATATTGGCCCTTCGCCTTGTTTATAAGCTGGATACAACGCTCTATGATCTTCAGAGTTAAATATCTCTTCTATAGTCTGTTCTGTTAGATTGAGTTCCATTCCTCCATTTCCTTGTCCTTCTAATCTTGTAAGCTCTACACCATCACCATATGAAGCATTTAAAGTAGTACCTCCATTCTCAGATTCAATAAAGTGAGGGATTGCAGAATAAACCTTAATGTTTCTTCTCCCCGGAATATATGGTTGATTTCTTCCATCATAATCAGCAGCATTCACATCATAAGGAGAAGCATTTTCTTCAGCACGATTATAACCATAAGCTAATGACATGAAATAATACGTTTTATGATTCACCAATCTAGTATTTCCTAAGGCAAATTTATCATCAGAGATACTAAAAGAATACTGGATCCCTTCATCAACAGAACCTATAACACCCTGGCTTAAAACTGAAGAAACCTCTTCAATTGGTGTGTAAACTCCTAAAATAGGGTCTAAATATTGGTTGACAATGCCAGTAACTGTATCTTTGATATCACTTCTGTAAACCAACCTAGCCTTATCAGGATCGTCTAAATCAGTAACTGATACTGTAGCATCCTTCAATTGGTAAACTAAGTATCCTTGAAAATTATAATTAGGAGAACCATCTATTGGGTCAAGATTCTCTGGCTTAGTAATATATGGATCTTTCTCAGAATAAGATTCATTTATATTGTTTGAAGTTCCATTATTAGATAATGTGAAAATTAATTGCTTATCTAATTCTCTAATTGTCAAATCTGGAGCGTCAGGGCCATTTAAAAGATCAAAATTATTATCAAATAATGCCTGTGCTTCTCTATCGTAGATCTTTAAAAGCTGTATAGATGCCGTTTGCCCACCAGATTTTGCTCTTGCCCAAACAACACCAGTAGTAATTGTATTAATAGCTCCTGGTTCCAAAGTAAAAGGCCCTGCTGACTGTAGGAATCTTCTATCAGCAGGAATATTATTAGCAGTTTGTTCTGTCCACTCTTGACCTGGAAAAGAAGCATCTGAAGTTCCTGGGAACATAAAGTTACATAAAGTTGTAGTGCTACCAGCACCTCCTCCATGCCCATCACCCCCATAGGTCATAGGAACATTATCCTTCCATATCCCTCTAAGATAATTATAGATATCTGTACCGCTTTCTGGATTTCCAGTAACAGTAAAATCATTATTATAATAAACAAACTTTGACATAATGATTTGTTCTCCTTCTTCATCAGTCACTCCATCTCTATCATTATCAATACCATCTGCCTCATCTGCTATTGGTCCTTGAAAGAAATCAACCCCAATAGCAGGAGGATTAAACCCATAACCTTGACCGCCCTCATCCTCAGCATCTCCATTATAACAAAAACCTAACCCTAAGCCTACATCACATCCTACATAATCATCTAAATAATAACCTAAATCAGCATCAACCCATTGCCCAAAATAGGTGTCATTTAAAGGAAGTGTTGATCTATTAATTACTTTATAATTATAAAAGGTCATGTCATTAACCTCATTATCTGAAGTAAAACCAAATGCTTGAGCATGAATCTCTAAACCAAGAGGTTCTGCCTCAGTTTCCGTATGAATATTTCCTTTATCATTAAATATCCAAAATAGTGTTTGATCACCAAAAAGTTTCGCATCATCATTAGACCCAGTAATATTATAGTCAGGATAATCTCCATCATAAGGATCGTACTCATTATTGCCATTAACATCAAAGAAAGGAGCTAAGAACTCATCCTGTCCTTGAGCAGGGTCACCATGAGCAGGCCAATTTAATATAGCATCAGGCACTTCATAAGTAGGGTCATTATCGATACGTGCAACATGCTCCTCAACTTCGGTACGGTCTAATTTAAAATGTTTATCCCACTTGTTACACTCCTCTGGAGATATTGTTGCATTTGAAGTATTTAAAGGTCCAGGCCAAAAGTCATTACCTGATTGACGGTAAGTCATAGCAGCAACTTTTAATTGACCTCCATCATCAACACCCCCAATCCAAAGTGCTCCTGCAAACATAGAATGTTTATTTCCCCCTTTAGGAATTTCATATTGTGCATCAGCTAAATTCCACCACATATCACCGCCCCCCATAATCGTTGTTCTTATATTATTTACATCAAGGTCTGTTTGCGAAGTGGAAGGATTACATCCCGCAGCTACTTTAGTATTAACTATTGCTGTTGCAGGGCTATACACGTTCTCCTTTGCTATCAATGCAATCGAAAAGAAAGCTAATGATAATGTTATTATTTTTTTTGCTTTATTATTCATAAAAAACTTTTTTCTTTTAATCTATTTCTTTGATATTTTAAAATTGTAAACTAATCCCTGCTCTAAGCATTCTAGGAAGACTATAATGATTAGGGTCATTAACCGCTAATGAATAAAGATATCTGAAGGACTCTGGATCATTTCTAGATTCAATAGAATTTTGTGCTGCTGCTGATGTTAAATAGCCATCATCTTCAGGGTTTCCTGTTGCTCTATACACACTTATAGTATTTCTAGCGTCAAGCAGATTCTGTACTTGCAGATATACATTTACATGAGAACTTTTCTTCTCATTCCATTTAATTTCAAATTCCTTATTAACTTTCATATTAACCCTAAATTGCCATGGTAAACGAGAACCATTTAAACTACCCTCAAGAGTTGATCGGTCATTAATACCAGAAGCGGCTTCTTGTGTAATATTAGATTGCTTAGAGTATGGGGTTCCAGAACCAGCAGATAACATAATGTTAGCGCCTGCATTTTCAAATACATTGGCCCCAAACCAAACTGGTCCATTATAGTCTTTTCCAGATCCATAATGATAATCAACTACAGCAGAAATTGCATGTCTTTGATCAAAATCTAATGGAATGGTTGTTCTTAAATTAGGCTGTCCAGTTTCAACCAAATTAACTGCTCCATCAGCTTCCGAACCAGTTCCATCTGCAAACTGAAGCGTATAATTTGCAGTAAGCTGAACATTGTTTGTTCTTCTTAAATCATAATTAATTGAAAGCCCTTTAACTGTTCCAAAATCAATATTTCCAAAGGTATAATAAGTTGCAGGATATGCTCCAATCATATTAACCTTAGAAATCATATCTCTCATCTCTTTGTAGAAAGCAGAAATCTTTAAAGCTGATCGTAATGTTAAGGTTTTAGCAAAACCTAACTCATAATCAACTGTCTTCTCAGGCTTAAGGTCAGGATTATTTAACGTCGCTCCAACATCATTTGCCATAAACAGATAATTAACTGGCTCAATTCTATTTGAGCCTGGAGGTCTTTGAGTTAATACATCATAATGAGCAAAAAACTGCGCTTCATCAGAGATTGGAAATGAGAATGCTATTCTAGGCATAAATACAATCTCTGGCTTATAGTCTTCAAAAGCGTCCATTGATATCGTTCCCTCTTTTGCGCTCTCTGCATCTATTAAATAAGGAGAGATTTTCCCTCCTGCGGCTTCAGCCAGCAATGTTGGGTCAGAAATCTCAAGACCTTCCGCATTATACCAAGTATCATCAACATTGTCACGATACCCTACAATTGCTGAAGGATTGGCAACATCATCGACATAAACAACATAACCATCACCTATGGTTGAAGGGATATTAGTCGAATTAATCAAAGCTGTATTAGCATCTGCAGTATGCGCACTATAAAGTAAATGCTGATCTTTCAAAACCTGTTGGTTAGCATCATAACGATCAACTCTAAGACCAACATTAAAGATTAAATCCTCTATTGCAAACTTATCTTGAATATATCCTGCAGTATAAATAGGATTGAAAGGAGCGATTAATCTCTCACTATTTTCACCAAAAAACTTAGAAAGTGTAGTTGTAGAAGTTGGTTTGTTTCCATAAATATCATACCCATAATAGTACACAAACTCAGTCCCGCTATTTAACAACTCATCAGCACTAAATAAATCTAAAGAATAAGTAGATGGAGCATAAGAATCAATATCAATAAAATCTATTCCATTTGGATCTAGCCCTAGACTAGTTCTTAAGTTTCTATCAAAATCTGATTGCTCTTCAAGAATAAGCAGCCTATCATAATTAATCGTATCCTGGAAAATTCCATTTGCATCAAACACTGGATTAGGATTCTCTAAATCTCTCTCTAATATATGCTTATTTGCTTGCTGACGCATTAAACTCCAAATAGACCTAAATGCATTAAATTGCCAGTAGTAATCTTTTCTTTGCTCAAACTCGAAACCGAATGAAAATTCATGAGACTTAATATCAGCAGAACCTGCTGCCTTAAAGCTTAATTGAGTATTTTCCCTCTTCCAAGAATAACCATACCAATCCCCATGATTTGCAAATAAGGAATAAACTGATGATGGAGACCCTCCATTCATCAATCCTTGCCCCTTAAGGTCGGCAGATGTCCTAATAATTCCATCATTAGAGGCATCAAAGCCAAAATAATCTCCCATAGTAGGAGCTTGGAAAGAAGTCATTCCATACTGCTCAAACATATCAAAATATTCATCAGTATAATTTACTAGGTGCGGATTAATATCTGAAGGAGTAAACGTATATAATGTATCCGCCCAGCCATTTAAAACCTGCCCAGTATAAATAATACCAGTTGCTGAATCGATAGCAGTTCCAGATTCATAAATTGGCGCTTTAAAAGTATTAAACTCTCCTACATATCCATAATTAAAAACATTGCTCCCATTCTGAGCATCACCGTAAGCCTCTTTTCTACTAGTATAATCACCTTGAATTGTAAAGAATGCATTTTTAATTGTTGAAGCACTCTCTTCTGAATTTGACTCTTCAGAACCAAACTTTTGAGTTAACTTACCAAAAATTCGATATAAACTTTCAGCATCTGTTCTGTTTTGGTCCCAAGCATACATAGATCTCCAATATGAAAAGGCATTAGCTTTTTTTGCATAAAAAGACCCTCCAACAGAAAGAAAAGTATTTCTAGTTGGCTTGAAATCAATTTTACCAGAAATATTAATACTCTGTTGTTGCGCATTTAATTTTGCATCAACCAACTCAAAATCTGACTCCTTCAAAAACTCTGAAGAGCTGAGAAAACCAGCCGCTGAATTTGGAGCTACTATAAATGGATTTTCTCTCAATCCATCTAAAACATCATCTTTCACTTTCCACATCCCAATTGCTGAAGGATCACTATCATCAACACTTTTCAACTCTCCAGAAAGAAAATAACCAAGCACAGAAGCCCCTTTGGATCCGTCAGCATTTCTTTTCTTTAATATAGGCCCTGAAAGAGTAAATCCAAGAAGATTATAATGATAATCATCAAACAATGATGAAGTTTCATAATCTAGCCCTCCAAAAGTTCTACTAGAAGGACCTTTAGTTGTCACAGAAATAATCCCTCCTGTTGCATCACCATATTTTGCTGGGACACCTCCAGTAATAACTGTAATCTGCTCTATTCCGGTAGTTGGGACATTCAAATCGCCCCTTACTTTAATCCCATCGATATAATACTCGGTAGCATTATCACGAGACCCTCTCATATTTACAGCATCTCCTTCATCTTTCTGATAGATACCAGCGGTAGTTGCTGCCACAGAAGACACGTTTCGTGTTGGAAGAGCGACAATTTCCTCAGCAGTTTTGGTTTCTCCAGAAAGATTATCCTTATCTAGCAAAGGCTTCTTGTATTCAATAATCTTTACCTCACCAATAGCAACTCCTTCTTGCAATTTCACATTCTGATCTGTTATTTTATTTGCTGAAATAATTACGCCAGTAATCTCAACTGCTCCATATCCAACAAAAGTTGCCTTTACACTATAATTTCCTGGCTCAAGCGGCTTTATCGTATAATTTCCATCAAAATCAGTAGTAGTTCCACCAATTTGATTTCCATTTCTTTCAGCAATAATATTTGCAAAAGGGATTGGCTCTCCAGTCATTGCATCAGTAATCACCCCTTTCAAGGTTCCTGTTTGTGCAAATGCAAAAGTTGCAATAAATATAAATACAACTATTAAATAAATTTTTCTCAACATAACACTGTTTCGTTTAAATAATTTTAAAGGTCGTAAAGATATAAATCTTTTTAGTATTAGAAGCGCTAAACATATCAAATATTTTGTCTAAAATTGCACTAATGAAAAAACTTACTTACTCTCTAATAATTAGCATTCTAATTTTGAGCTGTGACAATAGAAATGATTTTATTATTGATGCTTATGTAAACGAATCTATTGACTTAAATCTACCCGCCTACAACGAGCTAATCGCTACTGGAGGGGCTATTTTTATAGAGGGAGGAGTTAAAGGAATTATTATCTATCATGGCGTTGGTGACCACTACAAGATATATGACAGAAATTGCAGCTATGAACCTTCTCTTTCCTGCTCTTCAATTGACTCTCTTAATTCAGGAATTGCCTATTGCGGATGTTGCACCTCTGCATTTTTAATTAGCAATACAGGAGAAGCCATAAATGCTCCAGCTCTGCTTCCTTTAAAAGCATATAGCTGGAGCTTAAATAATAATAATAATATCCTTAGAATATTTAATTAACCTCCTGTTTTGATGATTTTTTTAGCGATTCTATAACCGTCAAACATAACATTTAAGTAGTATATCCCATTTGGCAAACTAGAAATTTTGCGCACACCAATCTCGAAAGGGGAGGCGCCTGAATAAACAACAACAGGCATCACTTCTCTACCATAGAGATCGGTTAGACCTATATGAACAGCTGATGAGGCTTGTGTGCGCTGGAAATAAACCATCAATGAAGATCCATTCGAGATAGGATTTGGTCCAACCCTAATAGACTCAGAAGCAAACAAACCTACACCTGTACTATGGCCTAATTCAACTGGATTAGAAGAATAAGAACATCCAAATGTATCTGTTGCAACTATATAATACATTCCAGGAGAACTAGCCGGATAAAATGGCTGGTTAGCTCCATTAATAATTCCATTATCATCATACCATTGTAAATTAGAATATAATGCGGAATCAAGCATCCATGCTGTTGAACCATTATCATCTAGAATTGGCTGATATGCTGTATCGCATATAACAACTAAGACCTCTAAAGAGGTAGAGACACATCCATATTGATTTACAACAAGTAAAGAATATAATCCCGACATAGTAGGCTCAACAAAAGTATCGGTAGCTCCAGGTATCGGACTATTATAAAAATACCACTGCATATCCAAATTATTAACAGATGTATAGATAATATTATTCAAGGTGTCATATGTTAAATCAGCAGACAAAGGATAATCATATACATAAATGGTATCTGCTGACATCACGGTATTTCCTGGAACTTCTGTCACCGTGTAATTTATAGACAATCCCCCACCATTAGCAGCAAAAGTTCCGGCCTGTTGTGTTGGGGTGAAAGAAAATGACCCGCAATCTTCTGTAGAAGGAAAAAAGGGAATATCATCATTGTCATATACCGCAATTGAAACTGATTGTCCTGTCAACAATAATGGACTGGAAAGATTAATAAATAAAGGAAAGGGCTGAGTGATATAATTACCACTAGTAACCTGCTGAACAACCCCGCCCGGATCAGAGATAGTATAGAACAAGTCAACATCTCCTGCCACTATATCAGTACAAAGACCTCCGACAACTTCAATACTTTCCAAAAAATAAGTTGGAGCAGATTGAATTGCAGCATACTCTACAATATACATTCCTGTATCATTATATATCTGAGGCCCAGGAT
>Ga0315315_10003205_pt1 | contig 15019 bp, 29 predicted proteins | sample M140m3416metaG_FD_203699 | JGI IMG/M metagenome (GOLD analysis project Ga0315315, IMG submission 203699) | Ammonia-oxidizing marine archaeal communities from Monterey Bay, California, United States - M1 40m 3416 | ecosystem: Environmental > Aquatic > Marine > Intertidal zone | place: USA...
GCCATTATCTACGATCTCTTTTACTTCGCCATATACTTTAATTGCCCAATTGCAATGATGATGTCCAATTATAGTACGCATTATACTTTCCTTTCTATAAGGTCTACGGGTGAATATGTCTCTATCCATACTTTAGCTCCGCAAGATAGAGGCTTGTCGGGGCTGTATATTACTTTACACGGCCCCTTAACCTGCACTTCGTGTGCATAGTTATTTGTTTTGCCAGACTTCACAGTTATGACGGGGTTTCGCTCGTCATTCTTGTGATTGGCTCTGATAACATGTTGGTTTATGTGTATGCGTTTAAGCATCAGTAGTCCTTTCTTTGTACTCAAAGGTGATAAAGTTTTTACAAGACTTGACAGACATAATAACTATATCTGGTTTAGCGAGTGACTTAGCTAATGTCCTAGCATTCCACTTATCAGACTTAGCTTTGTCTTTAACGTATTTTACTTGCTGCATTAGTCCATCCTTGTTACAAAGTAACCGTCTTTAGTTGGGATAGCTACAATGCCGTACAGGTATTGATACAGTATACCGTCAGGTGTATGCATCTTTACTATCCAAGGTAAGTCATCGTCTTCGGGATACTGGTAAGTACCGTCTTCTGTTACTTCACCACCCATTTCGTATAAACCGAATTGATAACACTTTGCCAAGTGTTTTTTCAAGTCTGTTTCGTTATTACCCAGTGTATAGTCAGCTACCCAATGGGGTATTAGCCCACAGGCTTCTAGCTTGTCCATGTTTGGGTATACTGCGTCATTAGTTTGTACTAGCATTGTCTCTTCTTTCTATGCAAAAGCATTGTTGTTGAGGATTGTTAAATGCCCTCTCAGTTACTGCGACATGACAATGAGATAAGTATTGGTGGTCACTGTCAACTTCTAACTCCACCGTTTCAGGGTACATTGAACCTAGACAAGCCAATGCCCATTTATATATGATTGGGGTCATCGTCATATACCTCCCCAAAGTCTGCCCATTCTTGTTCCCAGTCTGGTTGATTTTCTTCGTATTCGTCTGTTAACTCTTCCCAATCGTCTGTGAGAAGATAAGAACGTCCTTCACACTCAGCGATTACTTCACAGCCTTCATGCAGAAGACCAATTGAATCTGCCTGTGCTTTGGCATCATCTAAGTTATTGTAATAGCCTAAGTGTGAGAGTAATTGTCCTTCTTTTTCTAAGTGTAATGAGACTTTATTCTTCATGGCTTTCTCCATCTATGGTTTTAGCTACTATATCTAGTATGCTTACTATCATTGATTCCGTGTCTTTGTTATTGGGCCATTGAATGAGTAAGTTGTTACTCTCTAGCACAATTAGAGTGGCTCTGATTACCTCTTCAGGTTTTATGTGTAATTCTTCTCTTGATTTGTCCACAGAAGTCTCTATTTCTCCTGCTCTGACAAGAGCGAGGTAGATATCTTTTGGTAGGTCTTTGATAAGATACTCTACTCTGTCCGTGTCGTCCTTTTCGTATGCTTCTCTCAGTTCCTTGCGGTAGAAGAAATACATACTGGGAACTCTTCGGTTATAGTCGTCTCCTAATCCATATCTACGCATAGTGCTGTTCCTTTCTACTGAACGTATTGACGACCGATGACTATCTCCTCATGAGTGCTGTCATCGTTTTCGTAGTTGTTGTTAATTAGTCGTACTTCGTCTTCTTTCTCGTGAAGTATTGTATAGTCTGGTTGCTCTGAGCCTTCGTAGGGTTCTCTTTTAGTGAGCCTGATAGCTTCAGTGAAGGCTTTAGCGTAGCAGCTGAAGAGACCTCGAATGTATAGGTGGTATTCGCCTTTGTGTTCTTGCTCTGAGTATACTAGAAAGAAGGCTGGTCTGCTCTTGTTCATCTTATGCTACTCCTTTTAGGGTACTTAAGGGTATCCTTATAGTAGGGATTTAGTTCCCCCCTATAAGGGTGTGTTTTAACGCTACTATCGGCTAGACGAGCTAGAAATAGAAATAGCAGTAGCCAGACTAACAGTAGACATATCATTGCGTACAGTTTTCCTTTCATATTTTATACGCATAGTAGATGATTGCACCTAGCATCATAAATGCTCCGAATTTGTGTATCAGTATAAATAGAATTTCCATAGCTTTCCTCTTAGCTGATTGATAGATTACTTTCACCATCGAAAGGATCACAACAGTATACGAGTTCGTTTGGTTCGTAGTTTATAGTCACTATCAGATGTCCTCCGTCCTTGTCTGATAGTTGTATGTGATAACTAACTCTTTGGTCATTGAAGGTACACAGGGGTTTGTCAGTGTATTCTTTGAGTGACTTTGCAAACTCCATAGCGTCTAAGTCTTCTGTGTACAGACTAAAGTATTCATACTCATAACCATGGGTTTCCCAACGGGCATTGTTCATTGCATCTGATTTGAAATCCAATGTGGCAGAGCCTTCGTAGTAGTCTGTACGGTTGTAAGTGACTTTTAATTGAGTGTCACTTTCAGAGTAGTTTATGATCATTACAGTTGTTCCTCTTCTTCTCTACGCCCATCCCAATTGATAGGTAGGAATCCATACCTTGAGTAACGCCCTAGTATCTTATCTATGTAAGGATATACCCATTGAGTGTGGTTTACTTGGCTTATTATACGGCTGTTGTATCCCCATTGGTATTGATAATCAGCCATTATTTTACCAGTGGCGTCCATCCATATTCTAGACATGTTTACTGGAAAGTTACGTATCACGTCCATAGGATCTCCTACAGTACGTATTAGCTGTACTTTGCGGTACTTTAGGCAACCTTGATGGATAGGATATTCATGTACAGACATGATACCGTTCTCTTCATAGCCGTAGCCGTTGTAGTAGCTATTACGTAGTGGTTCTGCTTTAGACTCTACGTACGACATATCTGTGCTTTGAAAGAAGATGTCAACGTCTCTACAACCCCATCCGTGATGCCAATCTCTAGGCGCTCCACCTGATATAAGAGCTTTAGAGCCTTTAGGTAAGTTGGCTAAGAGTTGTTTAAGATGCCTACGTGCAGCTACACGTTGTGCTTCGGCGAACATTCCTGTTGATAGGTCGGTTCTTATTTTAATCTTCACATCGTTTAATGACATGACGTATTCCTTTCTGCAAGAGTTGAGAGGTAGCCAGTATTAGCTACCCCTCTAGTTGATTAGAAGTCCATGTTTTGTTGGGTTGCAGTAGCAGTACTATCTACAACGTCAAAGTCAACAGTAGACTCTGGAGTATACTCAACATGATTGAGTACTTGTACAGCTATTAGGATTGTTTTACGACCCGGATTAGCTTGTACTTTAGCCATTGGTGCATCATACGTAGATACGATGAGGCTAGCTGTTGAACCGTTACCAATTGGTTTATCGAAAGGTTCTTTGTTTACATCAACAACACGTATCTTTGCGAATTCACCTTTCTTATTCTTTTCAGAACGGCTAATGTTAATAGCTATGTTACCGTTTGGTAGTGGTCTTGGATTACCAAACATAGCCATTTCGTTTATTCGTGACTTATCGAACTCAAGTTGAATATCGAATTCTGTGTTACCGAACTTGTTTGTTTCAGGTTTGTAAACCTTTGCGTAGTTTACAGTAACATCACGAATGATAGTTTGTTTTGAGTTTAGTTCGTTTGCCATGATATGACTCCTTTTCATAGCAGGTTAGAGACATGAGTGTCTCGAAATATAGTCCCGAGTTGGAACTATATTAGGTGCTACTCACTTTCTCTTTTCCAGTACTGCCACATTTGAGCATTGAACATTGTTATGTGTGTGGCTAGTTCTTCTGAGTCAAAGGCTTTCTTGGGATCCTTGCTTAACCATGTATCTTTTCCTTCCCAATCTAGTGATCCCGGCCACGTTTCCGTTACTCCGGCTATGTTAGATATAGATAGAAATAAGTTTGGGAAATGCGAGTGTGGTATTCTCAGCATCGACTTATACGGATCAATGTCTTTCCATTTCATTTTGAGTCTCCTCTTCTCTAACGTATTCTGCATCAGCTTCTTCTTCCATCAAGGTTATATAGATGGTTCTACGTAGATCTGGACTAAGTTGTCTACAAGCGTCTAATATTTCTTTTACTGTGAGTGTCATTACCACCTCCTGAAGAAATCGTTAATTACAGCTGCAAACGCTGCACATGACCATACAGTTATAGCAATTGCTGTTACTACTACAACTCCTGTTACAATACCGAATACAAGATGTTCTATCATTTTGAAGTTTCCTTATAAACTTGAGATGAGTACGATACATGCCCAGATGATTACGATCACCCAAGCAATAACTTCTTCTTTGTGAAAGTCTCTCTTTATCATTTTGAATATTCCTTATCCTATTATAATGAAGATGACAAGATACGTAACAAACATTTCTAGCATTAGAAGTCCCTCCTATAGTCTCGTTTACCAGTGAACCCAGCTACACGTTCTGTACCTTTACGAGTTAGTTGTACGTCTTCGTTTAGCACTTTATTCCTCCAAGCAGTCATTATGACATGATTACCGATTGCTTGACAATTCTTTTCGTTTCTATGTTCATTAGCTACGTGATCTCCGAAATCCTTCATAGCTTGAGTTGCAAGTCCTGTCCACATAACATGGCTCCTTCTTTAATAGTTACAGATTGGTCTTATTTGGTTCACATTCACACACAATCACGCACATTCGAGAGTAAATCCTTCACGTAAACCCGAAAATACTCCCAAAGTGTGCCTAATTATGCACCAGTAGTACGCATTGACTCCTTTCTTTGGTTCTCGGCTACGACATTATAGTACTTGTCAAGCCATTCTTCTTTCTGCCCACCAGTTTCCCAGTGGACACATTGTTCGAAGTATGCTACTAACATGGTAACATTCAGATGCTCTGAGAGTGTACCGAGAGTGGCTAGATCCATCCCTTCAGTGATATCCTCGAATGTGAGTATGCCACCATTACACATTTCATCGCCCCATGCTTTTAGATTTTCTTTACTCATTTTACCCTCCTTCTAGGATCAACTGTCCTTTCGGATAGCACCCCGTAGAGTGCTACCCTGAAGGCTAGTTAGAAGCTTTCTAGTTCTTCTGTTCTGGAAGCTAGAGACACTCCACAGAAATAGTCTCGAGCTGCATACCGCGTTGGATCAGGATCCTTCACAACGTAAAGCATGACCTTCTCCGCAGAGGCTTGACACGTAGTTAACGCATCAATGAACTGTAGCGGAAAGCCCTCACCACCCGGAAAGACATCAGCATTACACTTGTAACGCCTTCCGTTGGTCAACACAATCGTCACCTGTTGACGGTTCGAGCGTGGCGTGTAGCCTGCTTGAGCAATCACCACTGGCCCAAGCTGTGAGCGCGGCACGATTTGTCCCGGCTGACCATTGAGCAGTGCAACGGTTGGAACGTACTCCATTTGATCCTTGATTGTTTCAATGATCGCGAGTTCTTTAAACTGTCCCATGATATTCTCCTTTCATAGAGATTTGGGAGTTTATGCCACCGTGTGGTGACACTGGACAAGTGTCCAATCGATCAGACCCCGTAAGGTCTAATCTGTTGGCTACTCTACCATTTCGAATTTGAGACCTGACAAAGATTCGATCATGCCAAGCACGAATGGGATCTTCGGGTCTTTAGAGTCTAACGCTTCAAGCGCCTCAAAGAGACCGTTATAGTCCTTGCTGATTGTCATTTTCATCAATGCAGACAGGGACTCGTCATATTCAATGAACAAATTACTCACCTCCTTTCAGGCAAAAAAAAAAGACCCCGCCCACCCGAAGGCAGGCGAGGCAAGGCAGGGAGAAACTAAAAGCGAGAGGTAGAGCGAAGCCCACGAGCCTCAGACCAAAAGAAGTAGCGAACAAGAGACCAAGAACACCGAACCGAAAGCTCTGAGGACTCACACCAGCCACCGTAGACGCACAGACCGCCACAACCAGAAAACCAAACGGAACGAAGCGAACCGCAAGGCCAGCCGAAAGGAGAAAGAACCCAGACGGACAAGAGAACACGAGAAAAGAAAGAAGACACAGCAACCTCCAAAACAAGACGACGGGAAAGCGCCCGACACGCAACGGGGGGACACGAGAACCCGAAGGGTACCCACACCCGCGCCACATCTTTTTTAGACATAAAGAAAAAGTCTTATTAAACACACCCTTATAGGAAAATTAAGAGGACTCCTATTATGAATAATAAACGTAAGCTAGAACTAGCTAAAGAGTTACAAAAACGTAAACAATTACAAGCATATAAGGACAACTTCGGACTATTTTCTAAAGAACAAATAAGAATTATTACGAAGAATGCATCCCAAGGGTTTGTTCCTTTCGAGTTTAACTCTGCACAGTCTATAATTAACAAGAAATTAGAGGACCAACTGGCAGAAACTGGGAAAGTTAGAGCAATCGTACTCAAAGCGAGGCAGCAAGGCATATCAACTTATTGCGCCGCTAGAGTTTTTTGGAAGACATTCTTCACCCCCTATACTAGGTCTGTCGTCATGGCACATGATAGTGCCACTTCAGATGCTCTTTTTAACATGAGTCGTAATATTATCGATAACATGGAGGAGCCACCCGCGCTAAACAAGTCTAATGCCAAAGAAATCTTATTCGAACACAACAAAAGTGGTTACAGATTGTACACAGCAGGTGCTAAAGAAGCAGGACGAGGAACTACGCCTACTATTGCACACCTATCAGAGGTTGCCTTTTGGCAATTTGATGAACAGATACTTGCTGGACTATTCCAAGGGATCAGTCAAGAGGTGGGAACAGAGGTTATCCTAGAGAGTACTGCAAATGGCGCTAGTGGGGAGTTCTACAGGCTGTACCAAGGGGCAATGCGAGGAGAAAATGAGTATATTCCTATTTTTCTACCTTGGTTTTTGACTACAGAATACAGACGTAAGGCTCCAGAAGAGCTAGAACTCACAGAAGAAGAGTGGGAACTACTAGAAAGGCATGATTTAGACAACGATCAGATATACTGGCGGCGTTTAAAGATAGCAGAGTCAGGGGAACGGAAGTTTAGACAAGAATTTCCAGCAACTCCTGAAGAAGCCTTTTTAGTCACAGGTAATTCTGTCTTTGACCAAGAAAAAATAAATCAATTACAGGTTAAAGCGCCAGAATACGTAAGACACTTTGACGAACAGACCAATTACTTCGAAGATGCCAGAGAAGGCCACCTAGAACTGTGGATTCCTCCTAATTTTAACGATAAGTTTATAATTGGTGCAGATGTTGCGCTAGGAGTAGGCCAAGATTACAGTACTGCAGTTGTTTTAAACAAAGAGAGGCAGATTTGTGCATTATTCAGAGATAATTTTATTGATCCTAGTAATTTTGGTGATGTCTTGTTCTATCTTGGCAGGTATTTCAATAACTCACTACTGGCAGTAGAGAGTAATAGTCTAGGGATAGCAACTCTTAACAGACTTAAACAAATGAATTACGTTAACTTATACTATCAGACCAAAGCGGCTAGCCTTTTAGAAGAAGAGGGTGGAAAACCCGGTTTTAGAACTACTGTCTCTACCAAACCTATGATAATAGGGAACCTTAAGAGAGCAGTAGAAGAAGCAGACCTTTGGATCCCAAGTGATATTATGATAGGGGAGATGAGAACTTATGTTTCGGCTGATAATGGCTCTACAAGTGCTATGGCAGGGAATTTTGACGATACCGTTATGGCGTTGGCGATTGCCTTTGAAGCCTACAGAACCCACCAGCACAGATTAACGGATGATAAAGTATCATGGCGAGAAAAAATAGGCTCGTTTGAACAGGAGAACACAGTATGGCTATAAGGGGAGATGATAATCATCCGGGATTAAAGAATCTTGTATCTATAAAAGATTCCGAAATGGCTGATGAATGGCGTAAACGAGGACTAGAAGTACGTAGGAAGAATAAAGAAAAAAGAGAACTGGCTAAGCAGACTATTGTCGCTATGAAAGAGCTAGGAGATGAGGCACCAGACGCTATCCATGCGCTTAACTATGTGTTAGTACAAGCTATGGAAGAAGGGGACACTGATCAGATTGTAAAGGTTGCCAGTATACTCGCTGAGTATCAACAACCAAAACTGTCTCGTCAGGATGTTACACAAACAAACCTTGATGCCACTGATTTAACAGACGAAGAGTTACAAGAGGAGTTGGATAAACTCACTCTACAGTAAACTACCGTTGTCCTCACCTAGTCAGGGCTGCTAGGGGTAGGGAAAGCCCACCTTATGAAAAGATATTTTGATTTTAAAAGAATAAAACAAAGACATAGAAACACTAAGTATAAAAGTCCAGTGATAGGACATTACACGGAGGCAGAATGGAACGAGATACGAACAAAGAATGTACCTGTAATACCGACACCGATAGTGAAACCAAAACCTGCACCTGTGGAAACCAAAGTGAGGAGGCCACGTATACGATGACAGAATCAATTATAAGAGATGCACTTATTAAACATGCTGAAGGACACATTGCTAAACACACAGCAAACATAGAGGTATACTTAAACAGTTCTACAGGCATCGGTGAACACAGTGATGTCATAGACGCAATAGAGGGAGAGTTAAAAAAGTTAGGAAAGTGGCATGGGCAACTTGAATTACTTAATACTTACTTTTAATGATATCAGTAGAAACTTTTCTTAAATGGAAAATACTCCCACGACTTATGATGTTGGCTAGTACTGTTATGAGTTGGAGATGCGCAGAGTGGTTTATGGCTTTGTCAACGCCCACAGCTTCGCAATCTGCTTTTGTATCAGTCGTGATGGGAGTCATGACAGGCGTGTTCGGAATTTGGATGGGCCACGAACATAAGGGAGAGACACATGCCGCCACGCAACCACAAAAAGTGGACACAAAGACCTAAAGTAGAATATATAAGCTCTAAGATATACTCGGACTGGGACTTATACAGTCAAGAACTAGAGAATATTTTTTCTAAGGTGTGGGTGCCTGTGTGCCATGAGAGTGAGCTTATTGACGAAGATTGGTACAGAAGTTCAACTATAGCGCATACGCCTATTGCCGTTATAAAAACTAAAAACGGTATAGTCGCGTACAAGAATAGCGGATTACATGGAGTTTCAGGACAAACAACAGAAATTAACGGGGATCGACTACACAGTCAAGTAGGTTACGGTGGTATGGTGTGGGTAACACTAGACGATAATCCTACTCAATCATTAGACGAATGGCTAGGTGGCGCATTTGATTGTATTAAAGATGCAATAGACACAGAGCCACTAGAGGTATTTCACTACCATAAAGCAATAATAGACACTAACTACAAGCTATGGCACGACACTAATTCAGAGTTTTATCACGACTTCATGCATTATTTTAATCGTGTATCGGGGTTTAACGATGAATACTTTGCTAGAAAAAATATACCTTTCGATAACGGACATGTCAACGTCAGCAGCTTCACAGTTAACTACGAGGAATACGATGGCTTTCAGGATCGAGGAGAGCTTAGTTTCCCTAACCTCCCTCCCAATCAGTGGTATATGGTGGATCTGTTTCCCGGATATAATTTTAATCTTCGGGGTAGCGCTTATAGAAGCGATAGTGTTACACCTCTTGGTCCAAACAAAGTTCTTATTGAGTTTCGTGGATATGGCCTTAAGTCGGATTCTAAAGAAGACAGGGAAACGAGGATCAAACACCACAACAGTATATGGGGTCCATTCGGTAGAAACCTACACGAAGACCTTATAGGTGTCGCTGGTCAAGGTACGACTATGCGTGAGGGAACTGAAAACAGAAACATATTACATGGTCGTCATGAGAACTACACCATTCACGATGAGGTAGGTATGAGGCACTATTATCAGGAGTGGGGAAAATGGATGGGGATAAATCCAGCGAAAGCAGCGTAAAACCAGTATCGGTTAGTGTTGGCGAGAATAGTTTTGAGCTTGTGTTAAGAATACTAGGTAACGAATTTGTAGCTATTAAAATAGGCAGTACAAACTTTAGCGGTAAACTAATTGCGGGTGGCGTGTTATTACTTTTCTTTACTTTTATGCTTATGGAAGTGTTCGGACTGTCTAGAATTCTAGGAGTCGAATAATGCCTAAAGTTAATGAAAACACAGAAGTTGCACTCCCTTTAAAAAACATGATTAGCCTTATAGCAGCAGCTAGTATTGCTACATGGGCATACTTTGGAATTATAGAGCGTCTTAATAAAATAGAAACTAATGTTACTATGATGGACGCAGATGTAGGTCAAAATACAGAATTTAGAATTAAATGGCCACGGGGTGAAATGGGTGTATTACCTGCAGATAGTGAACAGTATATGTTAATAGAGCATATTACAGGTGAGCTAGAAAAACTACAAACAGATATTGAAAGTGGTAAAGCACCATATGATCAACAACAAAAGCTTACATTAGAGTTTTATGAAAAACGAATAACTAATTTAGAATCACACATCGAAACTATGAGACATAATGGAGCTAAATAATGGTAGAGACTCTTTTTGTTTTATTTTTAACGCTCGGTGGTGAAGCTAAAGAATGGACACCACACTTTAAACTATCAGATTGTCTTGCCGTAAAACGTAGAATTGATAGAAACGTAGGATCAGGACATTTATATAGCTGTAAAAAAGAAAAAGTGTCTTTAAAACAAGAAGGCGATAAATACATTATTGTAGACTTTGTGGAGGAATAAATGATTGAAGTTGGCGGTGAAAAGTTTAGTGGTCTTAATAAACCTAAAAGAACACCTAACCATCCTACAAAGTCACATGCTGTAGCAGTTAGAAATCCAGCAACAGGCAAACCAAAGCTTATTAGATTTGGTAGTCAAGGCGCTAAAGGAAGCCCTAAAGGAAGCGCAAGAAATAAAGCGTGGAGAGCTAGGCATCAAAAGAATATTAATAAAGGTCCGATGAGCGCAGCTTATTGGGCAGCTAAAGTTAAGTGGTAAGTCCTTGCATTAAGGTTTGTACTTTAGATGAAACAAATACTTATTGCATAGGCTGTAACAGAACACTACAAGAAATAAGAGACGCATACATAAACCCAGGAGCGGTAAATGAAAGTAGGAAGATATCAACAAGTAAAACCAGTAGCGCCTCCCAAAAAGACAACAGAGCGTAAAACGCCTTTGTCACAACCGGGAGTGTATAATCAAAAAGCAATGGAAGGTAGTAAAGCTATTTACAGCGGTAATAGCAATGATGGAAAATACTGATGGCGCAGCAAGGTTTTAAAGAAAAAGTTACTGATGAACAGCTAGTCAATATCATTGAGCAAGGTATTATGAACTCTGCAGGTGATTGGCTAAATAGTTCTGATTTAACTAGAGAACGTTTAAAGGCAACCTATGAATACGCAGGGGTTCCTTACGATCATTTATCACCGCAAGGTGTCAGCACAATTGTTGATACGGGAACCACAGAAGTTATTGAAGCTTATACTGCCGTATTATCAGACTTATTTTTAAATAATAATAAAATCGCTCGATTCGTACCTTACGATGAAACACCTAACTCTTTTAAAATAGCAAAAGACGCAAGCAGCTTAGTCAATTATTGTATCTTTAAAAAGAATAAAGGTTGGGAAATACTACAATCATGGATGAAGTCTTCTTTACTTTGGAAAAATGCAGTTCTAAGATGGGACTACATTGAAGATTTTGACTATGTAATGGAAGAATACGAAGAGATTGATGAGGCTAAACTTGATGAAGTACTTGCAGATGAAAATTTAGAAATCGTCGGCGAGCTAACGCTCAATCCACTTGCGGATGTAGTATCGTATGTTGATGTTAGGCTCAGAAAGAAAATAGATAAAAGCAGAATAAAACTAGAATTAGTACCCCCGGAAGCGTTTAGAATTTCGGAAGATGCAAAAGATATTGAAGATGCTAATTTTGTAGGTATACAAACCGATGTATCAAGATCTGATTTAAGAAAATATTATCCTGAATGGGCAGATAATCTCACTGAAGAAGAATGGAATGAACTCGGAGACGGTGTACAATGGTTAGGTGCAGGTAAATATAGTGAAGATGTAGCGGCACGAAAAGAAATAACAGGCCAAAGATACTGGCAAGGTTCTCAATCCTCAAGAACTGATAGTGTTTCAGAAGCAAATAGAGAAGTCACACTGACTGAATCTTGGCTAAGAGTAGATCGTGATGGTGATGGTATTGCTGAATTAAAACATTTTATAACAGTAGACAATCACATCTTATTTGAAGAAGATTCAGAGTTTGTGCCTATGGCATCGATAGTTCCAATTGATATTCCACATGAATTCTTTGGTTTGTCTATGGCAGACTTTGCAAGAAGCAGTACATTAGCTAGTACAGCAATTCTTCGTGGATTTGTAGAAAATACTTATCTCACTAACTATAGTCCAAAACTAGCAGACCCTAATGTAGTAGATTTTAGTGCGCTTCAAAATATGAAGCCAAAACAAATCATACCTACAAATGGTAATCCCACTGCGGCAGTAGCCGCTTTACCACCCGAAGCCATTTCAACAGGTACGGGTGCAGTACTAGAACACTTACAGCTTATTAAAGAACAAGCTACAGGAATGTCTAAGGCCGCGCAAGGACTTAATGATACTCTTTATGTATCAGGAAACTCCGAGCAAAAGCTTAGCGCTGTTCAATCAGCAGCACAAAAACGAATCCAGCATATCGCGCGTAGATTTGCGGAAACTGGATTTAAGCGGTTGATTAGTGGCATATACGAAACTATGGTTAAAAATATGAAAGGACAACAGTCTTATAATTTAGATGGTGTTTATAGAACTATTAACATGGATACCTTACCTTCTAAAATGGATGTTGAAATATTTTTAGACATAGGAGAAAATAGTAATGCTAGTTTAATTGGAAAGCTAGGAAAAATAGGTGCAGAAATATTACCTTCTCTTAATGATCAAGGATCAGGAATGGTAATAAAACCAGAAGCACCAGCAGTTCTTGCAACTAAACTTATTGAAGCTATGAATATTGATAGTAATGATTTTCTTGAAGATTATACAACAAATGAGTTTAGACAAAAGGCAGCTCAAGTTCTAGAAGAACAAAGTAAAGCAAAGAAAACTGAAAAAGAACTTACAGAACGTAAACAAGCTGCAGAAGCAGCATTATCAGAAGCAAATGTAAATTACACAATTGCTCAAGCTAAAAATACAATGGATGATAACTCTAAGCAATTAGCAGTTTCCATTGATAAACATTTTCAAGAATGGGCTGACCTTGCTATTAAGGCAGTTAAAGAAGGTGCGACATTGCCAGAGCATCCATCTTATGATCAAATCATAATGTTGGCGCGGCAAATAATTAACCCACCGCAACAACAACCACAACAGGAGGCTATGCAGAATGGCACACTCAACAATTAGTAAACTTGGTGTAGGCGGCACTCAGGCTGGTACTGCAGTAACAAGTACTTCAGGTAATAAAACAGTTGTATTTACAAATGAAACAGACTCTGTAATTACACTTGATCTTAAATGCGCTGGCTCAATTAATGCATCTGATAAAGGCATTAAAGTTCCAGCAAAAGAATTTCTTAATTATACACATGTCGGTGGACATGGTGCTTGTGTAATGGAAAATGTAAAAACTGCGCATGGTACAGCGGCTCAGACAGATGAGCGAATTTACATTCATCATCGCGTATAAAGAATATGGATAAATACCGCAAGACAGCTGAGAAGAGGCTGAGTAACGATAAATCATACGGTAATCATAAAATTCATCCCGAAGAATTAGCGCGAAGGGCGCATGTTAGAGGCCACTTTGCTGCCAAAGAAAGGGATGAATTTTTTGATGAAGTATATGGGGAAGTCCTAGTAGACTTCTTTGTTGAATGGCTCAAGACGGAGTCACATGAAACAAAATCTCGAGAGTTTCTCTACGCTTCTGCAATGGCACTAGGTAGTGTTAAGCAGAAAATGACCGACTTCGAGATGTACGGTAAAAATGTACCGCACCTTATGGAGGACAACGATGACAGTTCGGAAAATTAATCACGAAGAACTAGTAAAGAATTATGATACAATGATTGAAACGCTTGAGTATGACTCAATGCGTAGCGCTGGTAAAGCAAAACTTAATGCAGAGGTATTAGTTAGCTTACACAATTTGCGCGATCGTTATTCAAAAAAGATTAAAGCTCACCCCGTTAAAAAGGAGGTAAGTAATAATGGATAATCCAGAAGCACAAAAAGACTCTACCCAATTGGATGATTCTAATGCAATGGAACAAAGTCAAACTGAAGAGGCATTGCTGGCTGACATCATACGAAATTCTGATTTCGTTGATACTCTACCCGATGAGCAAGTACCACAGTTAGACGCGGAAGAATCTGATGACGAAGACCCAAAAGAATCAGAAGAAGCCGATAACGTAGATGATGAAGAAGAAGTAGAGACAGAAGAAGAAGAAGCAACGGATGCGGATGACGAGTCTACCCAAGAAGCCGATGTATATACTACTGATGATCTCGACTTAGAAGCGCAAGTACTCGTAAAAATAGATGGCGAGGATGTTGCAGTTTCTTTTAGTGATCTTATAAAAGGTTACTCTACCGAACAACATCTTTCTAACGAGGGTCGTAAACTTGGTGATGCACGTAAAGAAATGGAGGCCGAATACAATGGAAAAGTTCAAGAACTTAGCAACATGGCTAAGGCTTCCGCAACAATGCTTTATAGTGCTGAAGAACAGCTTTCTAAAGAATACCATGATCTTGAAAGAAAAATTAACACTGCTCGTGAAGAAGGTGATACCTATCAAGTTAATGAACTTAAAGACCAACGTGAACAAGTTCAAAAACAATATTGGAATGCACGTAATCAACGCGAAGGAATGGTTGAAGCAGTTCAAAAACAAGCTGAAGATCAAACTGCTAAAGCTTGGCAAGAACAGCTAAAACATTTTCAAGAAACAATACCTACTATGATTCCTGATTTTAATGAAGAAACAGCATTAGCTATCAGAGAATTTGCAGAAGAAAAAGGCATACCTAG
>Ga0315315_10003206_pt1 | contig 15018 bp, 14 predicted proteins | sample M140m3416metaG_FD_203699 | JGI IMG/M metagenome (GOLD analysis project Ga0315315, IMG submission 203699) | Ammonia-oxidizing marine archaeal communities from Monterey Bay, California, United States - M1 40m 3416 | ecosystem: Environmental > Aquatic > Marine > Intertidal zone | place: USA...
TTACATTCAAACCTTATTAAAAGATGCAATAGGCCATGGTGCAAAAATTATTAATGATAAAGGTGGGCAGCAAACAAAAAATTATTCTTACCCAGCTGTCGTATACCCCGTAAATAACAAAATGCAACTTTTTCATGAAGAACAGTTTGGTCCCATAATACCAATAGTTTCTTTTAGAAATATTGATGAGCCATTGAATGATATGTCAACTTCAAATTTTGGTCAACAGGTGAGTTTATTCGGAAAAAATGTCGATGAAATAGGACCCTTAATTGATTCTTTAGCGAACCTAGTCTGCAGAGTTAACCTTAACTCTGCTTGTCAACGTGGACCCGACGTTTATCCTTTTACTGGGAGAAAAAATTCAGCAGTCGGAACTCTAAGTGTTTACGATGCTTTAAGATCTTTTTCAATTCGAACATTTCTTGCAGCAAAATCAAATAGCGGGAATAAAGAGATAATTGAAAAATTACTCGATTCCAAGTCGTCTAATTTTGTGACAACTGAATATTTGCTTTAGTCCTTGGTTTTATTTTTTCTGAATCAGAAAAATATGTTGACTAAAAATGCAGCTGAAATTGGAAGAAATAGATTGTCAAATCCAAATGGTATTAAGGCCTCTACTATTGCCAACATTAAAGCGATAATCAAGGCATAAATAATGGGGAGTCCAATTGCTATGCCAATTGGAATAGAAAATATGGCAAAAGCTAAAAACCCAGCCACAGTTTTATCCTTACTTAGTGGAAAAGGCTTGCTGATCATTTTTGTTCCAAAATAATTTGCAGCAACATCTGAAATACCAGTAACCAATAATCCATAGATAAATGGGACTCCGCTCAAAGTAATTGCATTATTTGATTCTGGATGAAACCATATTGATACTAATAAAATTCCTAATGGGAAAGCAATTTCTCCAATAGTGGAGCGTGAAACTGAGTGAATACTTTTTAAGAATTTTATTTGTTTTGATAGCGTCAATAAAACAGTGAAAGCTATTGATATTAAATAAACCTCATTTATTGTTAAGAAAAATACAAAGCTGGAGGCAACGATAGCACTTAAAAAATGAGCTGATTTTCTGGTAAGCTCTGTAGATAAATTAGTTTTTCGTTTTATCAATTCTCCAAAAAATAGAATGGTAGAAAATAAAAGAAAGTATAATGATAGGTTATTGCTTATCATTTTTAAAAAATATAAGATTCGTATTCACGCATGATTGAAATATCAGGATCAGGCATTCTATTTACTCGATTTTCTATCTGAACCATGGCATAAATACATTTTTTTGCTTCTTTTTTTTTAGCCAATAAATGAAGCTCGCAAGCTAAGGCATTTCCTAGTCCTTGCTGTTGGAATTTTGGAAGAACTCCTAGTGTTTTGAAAATTATAGTTTTGTCAGGCATTCCGAACAAGTATGCAAAACCTACTTTTTCTTCTCCAATTTTTACCCAATAGAGCAATGAGGATCCATTTTTTCTGTTCTTCATGGAATTAATCCAAGATGAGAATTGATTTTGATCCATAGACTCATATCCCCAATTGGAGCAGAAGATGTCATCAACTATATTATGAAGGTTAAAAATGTTATCAATGGAATCCAGTTCAATTGTTTCTAGTTTAAACCCTTTTTTCACCCACTGGCTCAAAAAAGGTCGTGAAACATTAATAACCTCATCAAACGAAGTTCGATAGGCACTTCTATATTTTATGATTTTTTTTGGCTTCATAGATCTCATGAATTCAATAGTTTCTCGAGTGGAATCCCATTCACCCTCAAAAATTGGACTTTTATCTGATTTAGAAATAAACTTATACGGTAAAAAGCTAGATCCATTAATGGGGCCATAAAGTTGACCGCTATATTTTTTTTTAATATTATTCCATTGGTTTTGTTGGAGATTTTTATCCTTGGATTTGAGTTCAAAAAAACCAAAAGCATGACCATCCATAAAAGGATATATTCCAATACAAAATGCTTCATTGTCAATCCATTCTGCACCTACTTTTTTAGAATAAAAATCCCAACAAATTTTTGGATTGAAAGAATCATCATAACCCAAATTTCTACTTCGATATATCTGAAAATCTGAAAAATGATTAGTATTGGGTTTCTGAATTTTCATTTTTGATTTTTTATTTCTATTGTTCCATTCGAGGCATCTAAGACGGCATTAGATTCATTCTTAAATCTATCCGTTGCTTCTTTTACACCAATAACACATGGAATGCCAAGTTCTCTTGTGACTATTGAGGCGTGCGATAGTAATCCGCCTTGCTCCACTACGAGCCCTTTTGATTTGCTTATGAGTAAACTCCAACCAGGATCCGTGTGCTTGGCAATAAGAATATCAAAATCGGGCCACGGGCCTGGTTGATATTCTTTCATCACTAAAATTTTCCCTTCTATGAATCCTGGAAAAACAATTTGACCTTTACCGTAACCCTCTGATAGAGGATTTGCCTTGTATTCTGGGGGTTCGGCGGATGGCGTAGATGCAAAACTTCGTGGGTACCTATCTTGAGAATGCTTGTCATATTCATGTTTACGCGATGAAACAATATCTTTCCAATTTTCTTCATTCCCTTGAAACCACTCTTGGATTGTTAGATAAAATATATCGTCCCTTTGATTTAAATGATTGGATTTTAATGCCAAGTTTCCAGCATTTAGAAGTATTTTTCTCAGCCAACCAAATGCAGTAGATCTTAGCAATCGAAATGATTCGCGTTGTCGGATATAATGTTGCAGCTGCCGAATTCCCCAAGGAGATTTTTGTTTAACCTCACTTATTTTGGATTTTAATGGGCTGGATATAATTTCTCTCATGGAATTAGTAAGAGCAGAGAAGTCATCCATCGGGCTAGGCGATTCTAATTTCAATTCATTTGGGAATCGACCGCCATAAATTGAGAAATAGGTATTCCAATTTTTATATAGAACTGGATATCGTTTCAAATTGCTTAAAAAGAGTGCTTCTTCATTATCATTTAATACTTTACATAATTCAGGCTCTTGGAAAATGGAATTGGATAACTTTTTAAAGTCTTTCAATTGCTTCACGCTTGGGGTCTCAATGGAAATAAAACTTTGCAATTCAGAGGAAGAATATTTTTTTTCAGCCCAACCTAGAAAGGTCATTAGCACAGTATCATTTTCAACTGTTATATACCAATTTCTTAACCACTTTTTTTCTAAAGAATTCCATAACTCTTGAAGTTTATGGTTTGTGAAGCGTGATAGGTCTAATTCTTTTAATTCTTTAAAATCTTTTAAAACATTACGATGAAATTTCCTTGTTGTAAAGGGAAAAAAAATTGTTTTCCATAGAATTAAAGGATAATATAAAAATCTCAATCCAAGATTCGGTTTTATGCTTTCCGGCAGAAAGATATCTTGACGAATTTCGGAGGTGATCATTTGCTCTAAATTCACTTTATTTCTTTGATAGCCAGGTAAGAAAGACATCATAGCATACCAGTGGTTCATAACGTAGTATAACCTTCCGTGAAACCCTTTCACCAGGTGGTCAAAAATTTTTGAATGTTTATTTATTTTGGTTTCGGAAACTCCACTCTTTTTCAATAGATCTCGATACACATATTTATATAATCTAGAGGCTACACTAACTGTCATTGGACTCACAGTGCCTGTATACGATTCTGCTAGGTTAGAATTATCAAACAACCAGACGTTGGCTAACCAATCGACTGTAACCGGACGAATCTGGAGAACATAAAGTTTATTGTCAACAATTGTCCACTCTACGTCCATTGACTGATTTTGAAATGCTGTCTGCACTCGATGATAAAGTTTGGAAAGCTCCTTCTTTATTTTATTGGACCAAGGTGATTTTGGATAAGTTTTTTCAATAATTTTTTTAGACTTTTTGTTAAAGACTTGTCCTACGATTTGCTTGATAGATTCACTCATCCATTCTTTTCCGCTTGGATGAAATCCCTTTTGTTCGGACGGCAGCCCTTGAACTACATGATTACAAAGCCCCGGCGCATAATTGACCATCCATCGCTCTGGATGTGTAAACATAACCCCAGAAATCGCATTTTCAGAATAAAGAAAAGGCTGAATAACAATGCCATTTAAATAATCCTCACTGCCTTGGCTAAGCATGCTCTGTGCAACTTGGATACAAGCGTCAGGTAATTTTTCTTTAGGAACCCCAAGCATTGTCTTGAACTTCCCCGCCGCCGAACTTTTTTCAGTGTCTTCATGGACAGATGAACTTCTTACCGCATAAAGAGTCTCTCTGTTTGAACTGGAGATTAAGGAATCAAATTTTGCCAAGCTTACCCCGTTTTTTATAAGGTCTTCATCTGCTTGAATAGATAAACTCGGTAATACTCTAAACCCCTTATCCTTGAGTTTTTTTAACCATTTAGCCTTATTTCCAAAAACCTCTAAAGACATAATGCAACAGTTAGATTTAGAAATATATAACTCAGTACCGCAGTTAATTGAATAATATTTTTCCCACTTTTATTTGGCTTGGCTGAAAACCATAGGCATCCAATTAAAAGGGGTGTTAGCGACAGACACAACCATAAAAAAGAAACATTACCGATAAAAAAGAAGCAGAAAAATGCTAGTGTGCCAATAATAAAGGTGGTAAAGGCACTTCCTTGAATCCCTAACCTTGAAGAATAGCTATCTAAGTAAGCCGTTTCTTCATCTGCAGGAAGACATTTTCTAGCAGCCTCAATTAATGCACTCAGGATAAAAACTCCAAGTGCATGCCACCAAATAGATGAGCTCCAAATTAATGTCTTAGTAATTGCTGCATATGCAATGAGTTGGAGTAGAAGCATTTGTATCAACATTATCAGGTTATAAAGCCAAAAATGTGGCTTTAGACTCTTGATAAACCCAACTTCATAACGGGCAATTAAAGAATATATAAGTAACCCTGCCGAAAGCATCCCTGATAGAGGGTCAAGCAAAAGATGGATAGTAATAAAAATCCCTCCATTTAGGTAACCTATGATTAGAATTTCTCTTGGACTAATTAATCCACGCTGAATTGGTCTTTCGGGGTGGTGTATGTCGTCTATTTCTTTGTCTCTGAGTTCATCAATTACTCGGGTATGTAACAAAAAAGAAATGCCTGCAATTCCCAAAAGTACATACTTCCAGATTGCTTCATTAAATCCGTTCAAAGAGAGAACAGCATATGTTGAAAATATGATAGCAAGAGTTGTCGGTATCAAAAAGATAAAAGGAAATCTCTCAGATTGATAAATATATAATCTTGATATTAATGATTTTCCGCTTTTTTCCATAAGAAGTAATTATTATAAAAAGGGACTCGATCTATTACATTCATATTGATTTGAACCCATTTTTTTTTAAAAGATTCAGGCACATTTATTTCATAACGATGCTCCCAATATAAAAATGTCGAATTTGACTCGCTAACTTCATCTACGGCTTGAAAAAGTCGATCATTAAATTTAGAAGAGGTTCCTTCCATTATATCGGAGGCATGTATAAAATGAATTGCAGTTTTTAGTTTTTTCACATAACTGAAAAAGTCTTGATGAATCAAGGTCAATGAACTTGTTTTTGGTGCCCATGATTTTTTGAGATAATCTAAGGATGAATTTTTATGATAGCCATGAATTATATAATCTAAATAAGGATTTTCTTTGATTGGATATTGCAGTGCCGTTGATTTGAAATTTTCAAGATAATTGACTCCAGACGAAGATTTTGAAATGTCTGAGCTAAGTCCAGGGTGACGAATACCGTTTATATTCTTTTTGGAAAAAAACAGAGAGGAGACTAACCGAAGTCTTTTTGTTTCCCATTTTTCCTTAATTACCCGAACTCTTTCTTCCTTTGAAATGCAATTGGTAATTGAACTCCTGGCACCAGGCTTCAACAAGAGAGGTAAAATAGTAGAGAATTTCCTTAGGTATTTCTCTAGTTTCCCAGAATGTAATAATCCATTATTTACGCGATCAATTCCAAACAACATTTCTCTTTCAGGATGCTCAAGAGCTTTTATTTTTGATTGGATATGTTCGAGCTGAATCACCTCCGAATCGACTAGATTAATATGCTCAACGCCAAACTTTATCAAGCTAAATGCATGATCTCCGCCGCTAGCAATCATATGGTGATATTGTGCTGGGTGCTTTCCTATTATTTGCTGTAATAGTTGAGTGTCTTCCCATGATTGGGCGTAGTGTAATATCACGTTCTAAATAAATCTATATGAAGCACATAAAATTAGAAAACAAGTTTCTGGTAGATTAGTATTATTTGCAAATTGAAAATTATTTTTCTGAATTTTTCTAAATTTTCTTATATCGTAGACTTGACAAAGGATACAGAGGGTCAAAAAAAAGACTCACCGATAAAAAATACCGATGAGTCGTCTTTAGTAGCGGGGGCAGGACTCGAACCTACGACCTTCGGGTTATGAGCCCGACGAGCTACCAACTGCTCCACCCCGCGATGTGTTGTAAAGGTACAAAATAAAAGCCTGTTGTTATTTGAAATATTTTTTAATAAACTGTTTTGCATAAGGGAAACTTATGATTCAACTCAGATTAAACTTCACGACCTTTGTCTCGTGAAAAAAGTTCATAAATCTGGTTTTGTAAATATAATTGGACACCCTAATGTTGGAAAGTCCACTTTAATTAATGCCATAATTGGTGAACGCTTGAATATTATTACTCACAAAGCTCAAACTACTCGTCATAGAATTTTTGGCATTTTAAATGGAAAGAATAAAGAGTTTGAATACCAGGTGGTTTTTAGCGATACGCCAGGGGTTTTAGAGCCCGCATATGCACTCCAAGAAAGTATGATGAGTTCAGTCAAGTCCGCTTTAGAGGATGCAGATGTTTTTTTATATGTAGTAGAGCTCGGTGAGGGGCCTTTGAAAAATGAATCGATCTTGGAATCCCTAAAAAAATCGGATAAACCTTTGCTTTTACTTCTAAATAAGGTTGACCTTCATGACCAAGGAAAATTGGAAAAAGAAGCAACTTTATGGTCGGATAGAATGCCAAATGCTGAGGTAATACCTATTAGTGCATTAACAAAATTTAATCTTGATTATTTGCTAAAAAGGATTTTGGAATTAATCCCGAATTCACCTCCATATTTTGGAAAAGAGCAACTAACCGATCGATCAGAGCGTTTTGTAACCTCGGAAATAATCCGTGAGCAGATTCTAATCTATTATAACAAAGAAATCCCTTATTCTGTGGAAGTAGAAATTGATTCTTTTAAAGAGACAGATGATCTTATTAAGATAAGAGCTCTTTTATTTGTGGCCAGAGAATCCCAAAAGGGCATAATTATAGGGCATAAGGGGGCCGCTTTGAAGAGAGTGGGTGTGGGCGCTCGAAAAAAGATGCAGAATTTTTTTAAAAAACATGTACATCTTGAGCTCTTTGTCAAAGTCCAGGCAGATTGGAGAAATAATCGGGATAAACTGAAAAAATTTGGATACGAATGAATACTTTAGTTGCCATTGTTGGAAGACCTAATGTAGGTAAATCCACGTTTTTTAATCGACTTGTTCAGCGTAGAGATGCTATTGTAGACTCTATTGCTGGAGTTACCCGAGATCGACATTATGGGAAAACGGATTGGGCAGGTCAAAGTTTTAGTATCGTTGATACTGGAGGTTATGTAGAGGGCTCTGATGATGTCTTTGAAGGAAGAATTCGTGAACAGGTTGAAGCAGCAATGCAAGAGTGTGATATAATTTTATTCTTAGTTGATGCTGAAGAAGGAATTACCCATGATGACAAGGAGATAACAGCTTTATTAAGGCGTCAAAAGAAACCTGTAATTTTAGCAGTGAATAAGGTAGATAATCATCAAAAGTCTAACGAAGCTGCTGAATTTTATTCTTTAGGACTTGGAGAGCCTTATTGTATGTCTGGAATAAATGGGAGTGGTACTGGAGAAGTTCTTGACGCAGTTATAAAGGTAATTCCAAAAGAAAATTCTAAATCAGAAAAAACAGAAGATGGTTTGCCAAAACTAGCGATTGTTGGAAGACCAAATGTGGGTAAATCATCATTGACAAACTCATTATTTGAAGAGGAAAAAAGCATAGTTACGGATATTGCAGGTACAACTAGAGATACCGTAAATGCTCATTTTAAAAAGTTTGGATTTGATTTTTTGTTGTTAGATACCGCTGGTTTGAGAAAAAAAGGTAAGGTCAATGAGGATATTGAATTTTACAGTAATATGAGAAGTATCCGAACAATTGAGGAGTCAGATGTATGCTTGCTAGTAATTGATGCTACTCAAGGGTTTGAATCCCAAGACTTATCGATTTTAAACGTAATTGAAAAAAATCACAAAGGTTTAGTAATCGTTGTAAATAAATGGGATCTAGTTGAAAAAACAACAAGTTCAACTGAAGACTTTAGGACTAAAATTTTATCTAAAACACGTCCTTTTCAGGATATACCAGTCGTTTTCACCTCAGCTAAAACCAAGCAACGAGTTCTAAAATCAATAGAAGAAGCAATGGCAGTATTTGAGCGAAGGTCCGGTCGAATTAGCACTAGTAAGCTAAATGACGAAATTTTACCAATAGTTAAGCATATGCCTCCCCCGATTCATAAAGGGAAGGAGGTTAAAATCAAATACATAACTCAATTGCCTACTCATTATCCGCAATTTGTCTTCTTTTGTAATCTTCCTCAATACGTAAAAGAACCTTATTACCGATATGTAGAAAATAAAATGCGTTCCAAATATGAATTTTGTGGCGTTCCTATAGAAATATATTTCCGTAAAAAATAAGATTTTACTTTGTTGCTTTTCGAAATGCTTCTTCTAGGCTTTCTTTGTTAGCTCCAAATTCTTTAATTGACGCTTCACGAACTATTTTGCCTTTTTGAATAAAAATCACCTGATCGCAAAGTGCCTCAACTTCTTGCATTATGTGAGTTGAAAGCAATACAGTTTTATTCTCCCCAATAGTTCTAATCAACTTTCTAATTTCAATTAATTGATTGGGGTCAAGTCCAGTAGTAGGTTCATCTAGAATTAGAACATCTGGATTATGAATCAGAGAAGATGCTAGTCCTACTCTTTGCTTATATCCTTTCGAAAGTTGATGAATTTTTTTATGAGATTCATCACTTAAACCAACTTGCTTAATGATTTTATGAATTGAATCATAAGAAGCGTGAAATAGGTCTGCAACAAACTTCAAAAACTCAATTACGAACATTTCTTCGTATAAAGGATTATTTTCTGGGAGGTAGCCAATTATTTTTCTCACCTGAAGACTCTGCGATAAACAATCTAGATCACAAACTTTGGCATACCCGCTGTCTGCAGGGATAAATCCAGTAAGTATTTTCATTAAAGTACTTTTGCCTGCACCATTTGGTCCAAGAAGACCAATAATTTTTCCTTTTTTTAGATCAATACTTACTTTGTCTAATGCAACTTGGTCACCGTACTTTTTAGAAAGGTCTTTCGTAAATATTGCCATTTAAATTTTTTATATTAAAATGCTTTGCCGAATTTAAGGCAGATATCTTTGATGAAGATGAAAGGAAGAGTTATAAAATCTACGGGTAGTTGGTACAAGGTAACGCTCAATAATCAAAATAGTGTCAATGCTCGTCTAAAAGGTAATCTCAGGCTCATGGGGTCGAGAAGTACTAATCCTATTGCAGTTGGTGATTTTGTGGATTTAATACCTGAATCTGAGGGTAATTTTTTAATTGAAAAAATATATGAAAGAACAAATCATATTATTCGAAGATCAGTGAACCTAAGTAAGAAAAAGCAAGTCATTGCAGCCAATATAGATCAAGCAATTCTTATTTGTACAATTGATGAACCGAAAACTTTATATGGTTTTATGGATCGTTTTTTAGCAACAGCTGAGGCTTATGATATTCCAGCAATTATAGCATTCAATAAAGTTGATATATATTCGAAAGAGAGCCTTGCTGAGCTAGAATATAGGGAGTCTGCATATCAAGTTGCAGGTTACAGGACTTTGCGGACTTCAGCGGTTTCGGGTGAGGGTATTTCGGAGTTAAAAAATTTATTAAAAGACAAAGTTTCATTGTTTAGTGGTCATTCAGGTGTTGGTAAAAGCACATTAACTAACTCACTTCAACCTGGCTTAGAATTAAAAACTAGTCATATTTCTGAGGCGAACAAACAAGGCAAGCATACAACAACATTTGCGGAAATGCATTCATTGGGATTTGGAGGATATATAATTGATACTCCTGGTGTCAGAGGTTTTGGTTTAGTTGATTTGGAAGATGTTGAAATAAGTCATCTTTTTCCTGAAATATTTAAGTTTCAATCTGAATGTAAATTTAGTGACTGTAAACATTTGGAAGAGCCAGGTTGTGCTGTTAGAAAGGCCATTCAAATGAATAAAATAGCACCAAGTAGATACAATTCTTATTTATCGATGTTAAATGGTGATGAAGAGGAAGATACTTTTCGTCAAGACATTTACAAGAAAGATTGATATGTTATGAGAGCATTAATTCAACGTGTGTCAAAAGCTTCTGTTAATATATTTGGCAATAGGCACTCAGCTATTAAAAATGGTTTATTAGTTTTTACATGTTGGGAAAATGATGACGATTTTTCAGATTCAGATTGGATATTGCATAAAATATTAAATTTGAGAGTTTTCGATGATGAAAAGAATGTTATGAATCAGTCAGTACAAGATATTAAGGGGGAGATATTAATTATTTCCCAATTCACACTCTATGCTTCAACCAAAAAAGGAAATAGACCCAGTTATATTCGTTCTGCTAAAGCTGATATTTCAAAACCTTTTTATGATGATTTTGTTAAAAAAGCATTAAATGTTTCAGGATTAAATGTGAAATCTGGAATTTTTGGTGCTGATATGAAAATTCAATTAATTAATGATGGTCCGGTAACGATATTTATGGATTCAAAGAACAAAGAATGAAAAAAAATAATATCTCAAAACCTGTCGCTGAGCTTCAAACCCAGGTAGATGAATGGATAACGGAGTTTGGTGTTAGATATTTTAATGAATTGACAAATATGGCTCAATTGACCGAGGAGGTTGGAGAAGTCGCGCGCATCATATCAAGAAAGTATGGTGAGCAAACAGAGAAAGAATCGGATAAAAGTTCGGACTTGGGCGAAGAACTTGCAGATGTATTATTTGTTACTCTTTGTTTGGCCAATCAAACTGGCATCAATTTGCAAGATTCCTTTAACAAAAGGATGATAAAAAAGGGATTACGTGACAAGAAGCGTCATTTTGAAAATTCAAAACTTCATTAGATAATTTATTTCGTTAATAATTGCTAGACCTATCTTTGATAAAATTTGTTAAAATTTAATTATGCGTCCTGATCTTTTTGAACATACAGATTATTATTTATTGGATGAGTTGCTAACAGACGAGCATAAACTTGTTAGAGGAGCGACACGAGAATGGGTTAAACGTGATATCAGCCCGATAATTGAGGAATATGCTCAGAAAGCAAAATTTCCAGAGCAAACCATAAAAGGGTTGGCAAGTATTGGAGCTTTTGGTCCATATATTCCTACTGAATACGGAGGAGCTGGCTTAGATCAAATCTCCTATGGGTTAATGATGCAGGAAATTGAACGCGGTGATAGTGGTGTAAGATCTACATGCTCTGTTCAATCTTCTCTGGTTATGTATCCAATTTTTAAATACGGGAATGAAGAGCAAAGAAAAAAATACTTACCGAAACTTGCGAGTGGTGAATACCTCGGATGCTTTGGCCTAACTGAACCAAATTTTGGTTCCAACCCTGGAGGAATGGTTACAAATTATAAGGATATGGGAGACCATTTCCTTTTGAATGGAGCTAAAATGTGGATCTCAAATTCTCCTTTTTGCGACATTGCTGTGGTTTGGGCAAAAAATGAAGAGGGAAGGATCCATGGATTGATAGTGGAAAGAGATATGGAGGGCTTCTCAACTCCAGAGACTCACAATAAATGGTCATTGAGGGCCTCTTCAACAGGTGAGTTGGTTTTTGATAATGTGAAAGTCCCAAAGGCTAATATTTTGCCAAATAAATCAGGACTTGGAGCACCTCTGGGGTGTTTGGACTCCGCTCGATACGGTATTGCCTGGGGTGCAATTGGAGCTGCTATGGATTGCTATGATACGGCTCTAAGGTATTCTAAAGAGAGAGTCCAATTTGATAGACCAATTGCTGGATTTCAATTGCAACAAAAGAAATTAGCTGAAATGGTTACAGAAATTACAAAAGCGCAATTTTTAACTTTTAGATTAGGGCAATTAAAAAATGAAGAAAAAGCTACGACTGCTCAAATTTCAATGGCCAAAAGGAATAACGTTGATATGGCCCTTAAAATTGCAAGAGATGCAAGACAAATGTTGGGAGGAATGGGAATTACAGGGGATTATCCAATTATGCGACATATGATGAATTTAGAATCTGTAGTGACTTATGAAGGCACCCACGATATTCATTTATTGATAACTGGAATGGATATTACAGGGTTACCTGCTTTTTCATAAAAAACCTATTCGATTTCATATAAGAAACTATTGTAAGGATACCTCTCTGAATGAATCGTTGAGGCTAAATTATAAATCTTTTTCTTCAAGGTATCAAAATTCGATTTTTTCGTTGCAGAAATGAATACACAGTTCCCCTTAAGAGCTTCAGAGATTTCTTGTTGAATTTCTTCTTGTCGCTCTTTTCCCTCAGGATCTTTTGAAAGAGAGTCAATTTTGTTAAATATTACTAATTCGGGCTTTTCTTTTGTGCCAATATCTTTTAATATTTCATCTACAGATTTCATATGGTCTTTATAAGATGGATGTGATAAATCAACAACATGTAGAAGCATGTCTGCTTCTCTTACTTCATCAAGAGTGGATTTGAATGATTCTATTAACTGGGTAGGTAGTTTTCTTATGAATCCAACTGTATCTGCAAGTAAAAAAGGTAAGTTTTGAATCACAATTTTTCGAACTGTGGTGTCGAGAGTTGCAAACAATTTATTTTCCGCCAAAATATTTGATTTGCTCAAGGTATTCATAAGGGTGGATTTACCAACATTAGTATATCCTATCAACGCTGCCCTAACTAGTTTGCCACGGTTTCCTCTTTGCGAAGCCATCTGGCGATCAATCTTTTCTAATTTTTTTTTGAGACCCGAAATTTTATCTTTTATTATCCTTCGATCAGTTTCTATTTGAGTTTCTCCCGGTCCTCTCATTCCAATACCACCTTTTTGTCGCTCTAGGTGAGTCCATAGGCGAGTTAGTCTCGGAAGCAGATATTCGTATTGTGCAAGCATGACTTGATTCCTGGCATATGATGTTCGTGCTCGTGAAGCGAAAATATCCAAGATTAAATTCGTTCTATCTAAGACCTTGATATTAAGAATTCTTTCAATATTTTTAAGTTGTGATGGAGTGAGTTCATCGTCAAAAATTGCAATATCTATTTTTTCAGTTTTTATAAAATTATTGACTTCATCCATTTTCCCCGAGCCAAGAAATGTATTTGGGTCAGGTTTATCTAGTTTTTGCTGAAAAACTTTTATTGTTTTAGTTCCTGCAGTTTGTGCCAGGAATTTAAGTTCATTTATGTATTCTTGACTCTTTATTTCATTCTGCTCTCGTGTGATGGCACCGATTAATATGCAGCGCTCCGGCTCATTTTTTTTGAGTGCTTTTCGTTCTAACATATATGGACATTAAATATCTTTATTTCTAAGAAATTTCTTGATTTTCGTAGCATATTTTTTCGTAATTATTAATAGATTTATCTTCAAATATTCCATCTATTATTTATTCGGTAAAAAACAAATTCATTTAGGCAAGGAAATAGATTTTCCTCAAAGGTAGCCTAATTTAAAAATGGGCCTCACCTTTGTAATAAGTAAATAAAAAAATATGCCCAAAAAAAATAGAACGATACGAAAGAAAGATATTCTTGAGTATCATGAGGGAAAGCGACCAGGGAAAATTGAAGTAATACCAATAAAGCCCTCTAATTCTCAGAGAGACTTGAGTATTGCATATTCTCCTGGTGTGGCTGAGCCATGTGTTAAAATCTCAGAAAATAAAGCCAATGCATATCGTTATACTGCAAAAGGAAATCTTGTGGCAGTTATTTCAAATGGTACTGCGGTCCTTGGGCTAGGCGATATAGGTCCCTTAGCATCGAAACCGGTAATGGAGGGAAAGGGAGTTTTATTCAAAATATTTGCTGACATCGATGTTTTCGATTTAGAATTGGATACCACTAATACTGAAAAATTCATTGAGACAGTAAAAATATTATCGCCAACATTTGGGGGAATAAATTTAGAGGACATCTCGGCACCTGAATGCTTTGAAATTGAACATCGATTACGCGAAGAATTAGATATTCCGATAATGCACGACGACCAGCACGGTACTGCTATTATCACAGGAGCTGCTCTTCTAAATGCACTCGAGGTAGTAAAAAAAGATATTAAGGATATAAAGGTTGTTTTTAACGGAGCAGGAGCAAGTGCAATTTCATGCGCTTTCCTATATCTATCGTTAGGAGTTTTGCCTGAAAATTTAATTATGTGTGATTCAAAGGGTGTAATTCATTCAGGAAGAAAAGGGCTTACGAATCAAAAAATGAAATTTATTAGAAAAACTCCATTAAGGAGTTTGGGTGAGGCCTTGAAAAAAGCCGATGTTTTTGTGGGATTGTCAAAAGGGAATATCCTAACTCAGGAAATGATTATGACCATGGGTAAAGACCCCATAGTTTTTGCCTTAGCAAATCCAGACCCTGAGATATCTTATAAGCTTGCAAAATCATCAAGAGATGATATAATAATGGCCACGGGAAGAAGTGATAATCCAAATCAGGTCAATAACGTCTTGGGCTTCCCTTATATTTTTCGAGGTGCACTTGATGTTCGAGCATCTGAAATAAATGAGAAGATGAAATTGGCTGCTGTTCACGCGATAGCTGAATTGGCAAAGGAAC